>Ga0209229_10000098_pt1 | contig 31333 bp, 27 predicted proteins | sample SanBayMetagenome_FD_187466 | JGI IMG/M metagenome (GOLD analysis project Ga0209229, IMG submission 187466) | Freshwater and sediment microbial communities from dead zone in Sandusky Bay, Ohio, USA (SPAdes) (version 2) | ecosystem: Environmental > Aquatic > Freshwater > Lentic > Sediment... | reverse complement strand
GAGCGCAGGTAGGGCGGTGGTGGGATGTCGCTAGGGCGGTGGTGGGATGTCGCTAGGGCGGTGGTGGGATGTCGCTAGGGCGGTGGTGGGATGTCGCTAGGGCTACGCCCTAGCTTGGTATAGATCGGGCCTTCAGCCCTCTCGAAGAGCGCCAACGGCGCGGCATATATCGGCCTAGGGCGCAGCCCTAGGTTTTAGGGGAGCATGGGTTAGAGCGCCAACGGCGCGGCATATATCGGCCTAGGGCGCAGCCCTAGGTTTTAGGGGAGCATGGGTTAGAGCGCCAACGGCGCGACATATATCGGCCTAGGGCGCAGCCCTAGGTTTTAGGGGCGATCATGATGCGTATGTCACGATCTCCCCAGCATGTAGCTCGATGTACATATTCCGATCATCACCACTCATGTGCACGAGCGATGCCGCAATCACTCACGAAGATCATTCTGCATATCGTGTTCGCTACGAAGAACCGAAAACCCTTTATCTATCGCGAGGTGCGCCCGGCACTCTTCGCCTACCTCGCAGTTGTTACGCGAAACCTTGGGTGTGAATGCTATCGTGCAGGGGGCGTTGCAGATCACGTACATCTGGCGGTCCGTCTCTCGCAGACAGTGTCCGTAGCAGCACTCGTACAGGAGCTGAAGGCGTCGTCATCGAAGTGGCTAAAGACACAATCACCGACGCTGTCGAACTTTGCGTGGCAACGTGGGTACTCTGCATTCTCTGTGCGGGATTCCGGACTCGAGATAGTTATACGCTACATCGAGAACCAAGAGACGCATCATCGAAAGCGTTCGTTCAAGGACGAGCATCGCGAGACCCTACAACGAGAACGTATAGCGTTCGACGAACGATACGTATGGGACTAACGTAGCGTTACCGTTGAATCACGAACGGCGCCGAGGCATTGATGCTTCCGCGTACGCGCAACACGTACGCACCTGCTGGCAGATGTTGCATGTTGATCTGCTCGACGGTGAGTCCAGCATCAACTGTGCGACCCTGCAGTGGTACATCAACGACAGTTCCTCGCGCATCGATTACTTCGAGTGTGACGGTGCCAGCCCCTTCAGCAGAGAGAGTGCACATCATGCGATCGCGCGCTGGTGATGGGTACACCGAAAGTGATTTCGCATTCGCTGCGTCTTCGTGCACCGATGTTGGAAGTTGAGTGTTCATGTCGATCGACTCATCCCCGGCGCGATACGGTAGCCAGTGGAAGTAACACAGAAACATCTCATCGGTTGTTGACTCGCCCCATCGCACAAGCTTCGGTGGAGTGTTGGGGTTGTTCTCGTTATTCGGCGTGTTGTCAAACGACGCAGAATAATGCAGCGTTGAGCCACGAGGAACCTTTACAGGGTTGGCAAACGCATACCCACCCTGCCAGTGAAAATCCCACGAGCGAATCTTAATAAGCTGAATCGTATCTGACGTGGGCGTAACAGCATAGGCATGTGCCGACTTACCAAGCAAGTGCATGTGCGGAGCAACACCAATCAAGCTAACATCGATCGGTACGGGCAATGTGCCCTTGAACTCACGAATCGTGTTCGCGGGAATTGCGAAGGTCACGCCACTCGGGAGCTGACGTGGCGAGATCGATGACTCGTTGATCAAGCGCACATCGGATGAGCGTTGAAAGAAGATGTTCACCGAGGATTGATCGAACTGTTCCACTGGCGATGGTGCATAGTGCACTTGGATCACGAGGTCCGATCCCTTGTACAATCGCGCACCTATCATCGGTGGGTAGAAGCGCTGTTGTGCTCCAGGCACCCAGCCAAGCAACGATGTCACGGATGTAAAGCCTGGATCGCCGAATCCTGCGTATCCTGGAAGCGGATCTTGTGCATCGCGCTGTCGCGCCGTGCCTGTGGTGTCTACGAAGTACAGCACGTGGTGCACCACACTTGCATTGCCCGGACGAAACTCAATAGCTGCGATGTCGCGATCCTGTATCAGACCCGTTGGCAACACGAAGAAGCGATACACATCCTTGTTATTGCCCTCAACACGCCATTGCGAATCCATACGCAATACAAGGTCGGGCGTACCCAACTGCGAACCCGTTGGGAACGTCGGCGGAGGCGGTGCTTGCGAGAGATCACCGGGAGGTGCACCCTGATCGATCCATGCAAGCAGCGTTGTGTACTCGTCTGATGAGAGCGATCGCACACCCAGGAACGAACCTACGCCATGCTCAGGTGGCCACGGTGGCATGTGACGATCTTCCACCTCATGCTTGATCGACAGCGCAACGTCGCGCACTTCCTGATAGGTGGTCAGAGGCATAGGGGCGATTTCGCCCTCACGATGACATGGTGTGCACTTGCTGTACACGATGCGCGCTACGTCGCGCGACCACGTGTATTCCTGCTCAGCAGCGACTGCTGATACACGAACAAGAGCACTAACAACGAGAAGAAGAACGGCGTGCTTCATAACCACCAACTTGCGGAAAAAACCGTTAGTAGGTTTGCAACATCGCCACGTTTAATGCGTATCCCGTCCACCTATGATGACACTCCGAATACTGCCGATCGTTCTCATGCTTGCCTGCATGCCCCTTATCGCACAGCAGGCCTCACGTCCTCTTACAGGTGTGGTTGTTGACAGTGCCACGGGTGAGCCCATTAATGGCGCTTCCGTGCGTGCTGAGGGGAGCACAACAGGTGCGTATACGCGTGGAGGCGGACGCTTCCGATTACCCCTTCCAGCAACGACAACGCGGCTGCGCGTGCGAAGCGTTGGGTATCGCGAGATCGTAGTGTCGGTTGATACCAGTGAGGGTGGTATGCGAATCCTCCTGCCCTCGTCCGGACTCACCCTTATGGGGGTGAAAGTAGTTGGCGACATTACACCGGAGGAGATTATCCGTCGTGCCATCGAACGCAAAGATGAGAATGCACGACGCATCACGACGATCGAGAGTACCACCTACTCAAAGCTTAAGGCCGAAGTCGACGTCAGTGGAACGCGTCGTCGTGAGACAGGACTTCCCGAAGAAGGTATCATCACTGAAACGTTTTCGAAGATCTACGATCAGCGTCAACCAGAGAAGAAGAAGCACATTCGCATTCTCCAGCGCCGTCAGACAGCAAACATCAGCGCGCAAGACAACCTTGCGGTGTTCGATAGCTTCTTCGATTTCATGCAGGATGAAGTGCGGATCCTTTCGACGCGGCTTGTGACGCCCCTCGGCGAAGATGCATTGGATGAATACACCTTTCGACTCTTGGGCAAGCGCGCACTCGGAGATCAGATGGTGTACGAGCTCGCATTCGAACCGAAGTCGCGCGTGTTCCCAGGCTTTGAAGGCACGCTGACGATCGTCGAAGGCACGTATCACGTGATCGCAGCGAAGTTTGCCCCCTCACAAGAAACAGCATTCCCGTTCATCAAGAACCTACAGTTCGAACAGAACTACGATCGTGTGAACGATAGCATCTGGGCACCAACATATCAGCAGGTGCGAGGAAGTGCACGTGTTGTGGTGATGTTGGGTATCGCAGAGATCAACCTGGAAGTGAGCGCACAAACCAACGTTACGGATGTGCGTGTGAACATGCCGATCGCGGATTCCCTCCTCAATCCTCCCGATACAACAGAGAAATCTCGGACGTCAGCAAACGTGGGTGGTGCGCGCGTGCGGATGCGTAGCGGCTCGTCAACGGTGACGGTCGATGATGAAGCAGACAGTGCACGATCGGAGTACTGGGACCAGTATGCGTTTGCCGAAGCATCGGAAGAAGAGCGAAAGATCTACGCACAACAGGACAGTATCAAGAAGGCTGGACGTGATGATGAAGAACCATCAGCGTTTGGCGTAAGCTCTGCAGGGATCTTCTCGGTTAACCTCGGTGGGGTGGGTGTTGGCATCAACCCATTTGTCGATCGATCGACGTTCACACGGTTTGTCTATGGTGGAACACTGGCAGTAACGTTGCCGAAGACGCGCGTCGAGGCAACCGCTGGGTTTGGTAGTGAGGGCACGCAGGTTGGACGTGTTGAAGCAAACGTTGATCTGTATCGCGAGGGTCGCACTCGCATCCGCATGAATGGATCTGTTGAATCATCAATCGCAGCAATCCAGCAGTATCAAGTGTTGGTGCGTGCGCTTGATTTCCTGAATCCAGGATATCTGATCTACCCTGACTACTACGATTTCTATCGCGTTGATGGTTGGACGCTTGGTGCGAGTGCACGTTTGCAGGACGTGACGCTGGAAGCGAGTGCATCGACACAACATCACATCATGATGCCGCTGCTAGAGCAACCTTCGCGCGGCGCAGTAGCAATTGATCCGGGCACGTATCAGATGGTGAAGCTCGGTGTGGGTGTCTTTGAACAATCGGGTGGTGGTTTCTTTGGGGGTTCGTCAGAGCCGGTGCGTGGTCGTGCTGATGCGTTCGTAGGTCGTGAACAGAGTTCCGGACGTGAGTTCTGGGGCATTCGCGCGAACATCGATGCAACGATCCCAACCTTTCGCACGGGATATACGCCGATGGAGCTACGCTTCAATCTGCAAGGTGGACTGCAAGCAACGACTACACCGGTGCAACAGCGATTCGTCGTGATGCGTCGATTCCCCGTGCTTGGCTCGGCAGCAAACATGATGACGGTGCCAATCAATGCATTCGCTGGAACGGAGTATGCATCAGCTATCGCTGAACATAGCTTCTCGGATATCTGGTGGCGTGCAATAGGTCTGCCGACGTTCTCGAACGGACGTGGTGTTGAACTTGTCGGACGGTTTGCAGCGCTCAGCACCACGCAGCGAGCTACGCCCGTGGTGGCGGGCTCGGTGTTCGACTCCACACCAGGCGTCTATATGGAGGCCGGCTTCGGTGTTGCCCGCATTCCTTCGTTCGTCAGTGATCTGTTGATGCTGCGATTTGACGCCATGTGGCCAGTTGGACCCCAAGCAATGCGGGGTTCGTTTGGCTGGACGATCACTGCGAGCGGTCCGTTGTTCTGATCCGCCGTATCTTTGCACCCTATGTTTGAACCACAAAAGACACGAAGTACAGAACTCCGCGAGCGCGTGGACCAATTGCGGAGGTTCCTTTGACATCGATCGTAAGCGCGACGAAATAGCAGAGCACGAGATGCTCTCGCAGGCACCCGACTTCTGGGATGATGCTCAGAAGGCGCAGAAGCAGATGCAGGAAGTATCAACACTCAAAGAGTGGGTAGCTTCATGGGAAGCCGCTGTGCAATCAGTAGGTGATGTAGAAGCACTCATTGAACTCGCCGAGGAAGCCTCGGACGAATCGATGGAGTCTGACATTGTCGCTGAGCTCGATCGATCACAAAAGGCTGTTGATGATCTGGAACTCAAGAAGATTCTCTCGGGTCCAGACGATAACCGCAACGCCATTCTCACCATCAACGCTGGTGCTGGTGGAACAGAAGCGCAAGACTGGGCAGAGATGCTCATGCGCATGTACACGCGATGGGCTGAAGCACACAACTACCAGGTGTACCTCGCTGATGAGCAACCAGGCGAAGCCGCCGGTATCAAGAGCTGCACGCTCGAGATCAGAGGTCCGTACGCCTACGGCTACCTCAAGGCAGAGAACGGTGTTCATCGTCTCGTGCGCATCAGTCCATACGACTCCAACGCGCGACGCCACACATCATTCTCATCGGTATTCGTTTACCCTGAAGTTGAAGACGACGTTGAGATCGAAGTCAATCCTGCCGATGTCGAGATGGATACCTTCCGTTCGGGTGGTAAGGGTGGACAGAACGTCAACAAGGTTGAGACAGCTGTTCGTCTCCGTCACATCCCCTCGGGTATCGTCGTAAGCTGTCAGCAAGAGCGCTCGCAGTTCCAAAACCGCGAACGTGCAATGAAGATGCTCAAGTCGCAGCTCTATCAACGGCGTCGCGAAGAGGAAGAGGCAGCAAAGGCAGCAATCGAAGGCACAAAGAAGAAGATTGAATGGGGCTCGCAGATCCGCAGCTATGTCTTCCAGCCATACACCATGGTGAATGATCATCGCACGGAGACCAAGATCACTGATGTGCAGTCTGTAATGGACGGCGACATCGACGAGCTCATCAAAGCATACTTGCTGCTTGAGGATCAACTGTCGAATTCGAATTGATCTGACCTACGCACTATGATCTACGGCATTGGCACAGACATCACCGACGTACCTCGCATCCAGCGTTCGTACGAAGAGTATGGTGAGCGCTTTCTCAAGCGTGTGTTTACGCCGGAAGAGATTGACTACTGCGAACGGTTTGGCGAGACACGCTTTCTGCACTATGCTGCACGGTTTGCTGCAAAAGAAGCGTTCAGTAAGGCGATCAAGACAGGCATGCGCGATGGAATGTCGTTTACATCCGTTGGGATACGCAATCTTCCGAGCGGCGAACCAACCATCGTGCTATCAGATGCAATGGCCGAGCGTTTCGGTCACATGCGCATACACGTCACATTGAGTCATACCACCACAGTAGCTGTTGCCGTTGTGGTGCTTGAGCAACCGTAGGGTATAACCACATGCTCCCATCCATCTACAACCCATCGCAACCCTTTACGCTCGGCATTCTTGGCGGCGGACAGTTGGCGAAGATGACTGCGCAGGAAGCCTATCGTATGGGCATGCGCGTAGCCGTGATTGAGCATGGCGAGAGCTCACCAGCAGGCGTGATGACGAAGTTGGAGTTCCCTGGTGGATGGAAGGATTCCGACGAGCTTGAGCGGTTCATTGCAGCATCAGATATCATCACACTCGAAAATGAGTTCATCGATCCGGAAATCCTCGACGTGATCGCTGAGCGTCGACATGTGTTCCCAACACCTGCCACAATGCGTCTTGTGCAAGACAAGTTCACGCAGAAGACAACCATGGCAGCCGTCGGCATCCCTGTGCCTACGTTCGCTGAAATGTCAACGAAGGACGACCTTGTAGCGTTTGGTCAACAGCATGGCTATCCATTCGTGGTGAAGACGCGCAAGTTTGGCTACGACGGATATGGGAATGCAACGATCCGTCGTGAGACCGAGATCGACATGGTATGGCGTCGCTTCATGGAAGGCGAAGAGCCACGTCCACTCATGGCTGAGTCTTTCGTAACGTTTACCAAGGAACTTGCAGTGATGGTTGCTCGCAACCGTCGCGGTGAGATCGCCGTGTACCCATGCGTACAGACCATTCAGCAAGGACATATCTGTGTGACGGTGCTTGCTCCTGCTCCGATCGAAGAGCATCTGCAGAAGCGCGCACAAGACATCGCGGTGAAGTGTGTGGAAGCTGTCGATGGCGTTGGTGTGTTTGGCGTTGAGATGTTCCTGACCACAGACGATCAGATCGTCTTCAACGAAATCGCCCCACGTCCGCACAACAGTGGTCACTACACGATTGAAGCATGCTACACATCACAGTTCGAGAATTGCATTCGAGCAGTGACGAACATGCCACTCGGCTCTGCAGAGATGCGCGTGCCTGCGGCATGCATGATCAATCTTCTCGGCGAACGCACTGGTAGTGGAATACCCGACAGTGTGTTGGAGATGTTGCGCATTGACACTGTGGCGCTGCACCTGTACGGAAAGAAGGACGTGCGCATGGGCCGTAAGATGGGTCACCTCACAGCAACTGGTGCAACCGTTGACGATGCGTTTGCTGCAGCGAATGCAGCGCTCGAGCGCTTTGTGTGGTAACGCGGGTTACGCTGCGCGCCGTGCACTCAACCACTGACGTAGAGCAGCGATTGGCGACACTTCGTAGTTGACCTTGTAGGCAACAACAATACCGATGGCACCAATCAGAATGTTGCCCGACCATATAGCGATGCCAGGGTCGAGGATGTTGCGATCGGCGAGCTTCTCACCGCCAATCAACGAGATCCAGTACAGAATGTAAAAGCCCAACGAAATCAGGGCGCTCGTTCCGAAGCTTCCACCCTTGACGATCATCCCGAGTGGAGCACCTACCAGCACGAAGATCACGCAGGCAAACGGAATCGCATACTTCTTGTAGATCTCTACCAGATACGTGTTCGCCATAACGTGTTCTGATTCACGTCGGAATGAGAGACTCTCCAGGTTCGATCGAATACTCGAGATACCGAGGATCGCCTGTTGAATGCGCTGTTGCTCTGATTCAAGGGCCGTTGAATCAACACGTGCGGGCTGAGATAGAAGCGTCTGTTGTACTGTCAACAGTGAGTCGAATTCGCGTTGCACGCGACGCTCTTCTGATTGCGCGCGATCAACGATCTCCTGCATATCGTTGATGCTCATTTCGCGGTCGCTCCGTGACGAACCAGATACATCGGTCGATTGAAAGAACAACTGATCTGCTGGTAGCACGATCTGATGTCGATCAAACGTGATCACGCGGTAGTCGTTTGGCTGCTGTGGCATCGACTGATGAATCTCGCCGTGATACAGCTGTACGACGAGACGCGTTAACGACGGTGAAAAACTCATCCGTCCGGTATCGGCCGAGACGACGGTCTTGCGATCAGCACGGGAGTCGTCGTAGATCGTCACGCCAGACATCACGCCCGTGGTGTCGACGTTGCGCGCAAGAATCGTATACCCATCGAGGTGCGTTGTGAACTGTCCGGACTCAACGGCAAATGTTGGCTTCGCACGTTGAATGTCGCGCATCATACCACTTAACCGCAGGTTCGTATCCGGCAGCACATTGTCGGTGTACCAAAAGGTAAACCCCCACAGACCCAAGCTGACAACAAAGACCGGGAACATCATGCGGAACAGTCCCATCCCCGATGACTTCATTACGGTTGTCTCGTGTGCCGCAGACATCCCACCAAAGGCCATCACGGTGCTGAACAACACGCCAATCGGCACTGCAAGTACAACGATCCACGACAAGTTCAGGACGAGAAACTCACCAATCGTTGCAAGATCCAAGCCCTTGCTCGCGAGTTGGTCGACCCAGCGCATGATGTACTGAATCAAGAACAGGCTCATGATCACCGACGTACCGAAGACGAACGGTGCAATGTGCGCGCGCAGGATGTAGCGTACGAGGATCATCGATTACGATGTTCGTGCGCGCTCGCACTCAGCAATAAGTGCATCGAACTGCGCATGCTTCTCAGGCTTCGACTTCTGCAGCATACGAAATGCCTCGATAGCCTTATCGTATGAGCCCTGCTGCATGTAGATGCGTGCAATTGTCTCGGTCATCAGCATCGGACCGTTTGGTTCCGGCGGCGGTACTTGTTCGACAGCATCCGATGCCCGCGGCATGCGTGCGCGACGTTCCAAGCGAGCAGCAATCTCTTCGAGAGATACCGCCTTCCCTGGCTCACGACGCTGCTCACGCGATGGTTCGGCAGGACGAGTTGTACGACGCATCGTATGGAACGAGCGAAACGGAGGCGGATCGCTCAAGTACGCGATGTCGCGGCGTCCACGCGAACGAAGATTCTCGAATCGGAGTGACGTGTATTCCAATCCCGGGATGAGTCGCACGCTCGCACTGCGAATAATGCGCTCATCGTTCACAAGATGTGCAGTGTCGATCATCCGCAGAACACTCGGTTGCTCTCGTGGCTGCGGCTCCACCTCGGCCTCTGGCTCAGCTGAGACTACCTCTGGCACAACCGCTGCTACGACTTCTGCTACAGCTTCTGCTACAACTTGTGCTACAACTTCTGGTTCTGCTGCTGCTGCAACTTCTGCGTGCTGAACTGGTTGCGACGGCTTCTGGACAGCGACATACCACGGGAATCGTTCCTGAGCAGCTGTGCGCATCACGGAAGCATCATGCACCTTGCCCATTGCCTCGTAGGCGCGGGCGAGCATGAGGTATCCACCGAGATACTGCGGGAATTCTGTGACACCAGCTGCGCAAAGCTGCACTGCCTCGGCATAGCGATGCTCGGCGAGCATGGCTTCGGCAGTAACTGCAAACGAGGCGGCAACTTGTGTCGACATATGGGGTGTACCCTTAGCGGCGATCGCCAAACAGGCGAAGCAGGTACAGGAACAAGTTGACGAAGTTCAGATAGAGCGACAGAGCACCGATGATCGCGCGCTTCTGTGCCAGCCCCTCGCCGGCATACATCACCACCGCTTGTTCCTTGATCTTGTTCATCTCGTAAGCTGTAAGGCCTGTGAAGATCAACACGCCAATAACGCTGATGGCGAAATCAAGCGGACCGCTGCCGAGGAACACGTTGACGATTGACGCGATGATAAGTCCAACCAAGCCCATGAAGAGGAACGAACCCATGCCCGTGAGATCGCGCTTTGTCAGATAGCCATAGGCCGCCGCAGCTGCATACATGCCTGCTGCAATCACGAAGACTTGGAAGATGCTTCCCAGCTCGTATGCGAGAAAGATCACACTGAAGGACAGTCCATTGACGAGCGAGTAGGCGAGGAATGTGCCTGCTGCCGTGCTCGGCTGCATGCGGTCGATCCGCATCGACAGAAAGAACACCATGCCCAGCGGTGCAAGCATCACGATCCACATCAGCGGTGTTCCGAAGATCGCCGCCATGAGTGTTTCCGATGTCGACACAGCGAACGCCGTGACGCCCGTGACGAGAAGTCCGCCCACCATCCATGCATATACGCGCTGAACGTAGGTACGGATAACATCAGAGGTGAGTACACCACTGAATGATGTTGGAGACTGCATATTCATTGGACCCTCCAGGGGATTTCAATCAGGTCGTACGATTCACGACAAAATTAGCAAAGTCGATCAGCGCTGACTTGTACGCTGAATCTGGCAGAATGACGAGTGACGCGATTGCTTGGTGTTGGAGTTCGGTTGCCTTCGCCTGGGCCCGCTCTACGCCCTTGTAGCGCTCCACAAAGGCCATCACGGCGTTTACATCCTTGCGGTTACCGCGTCTTGATTTCACGATCGAAATCACGTCGCGAGATTCACCACGCGGCGCATCCTGCGTGGCGTACAGCAGTGGAAGGGTAATCTTGCCCTCGCGAATGTCGTTGCCAACAGGTTTGCCGAGGATACTCGAGCGGCTGGTGTAATCGAGGACATCGTCGCGGATCTGGAAGGCGAGGCCCACCAGTTCACCGAAACTGGACAGCGTAGAGCGAACTGTTACATTGTCAGTCGCAGAGATTGCTCCAACCTCGCAACATGTTGAGATCAACGAGGCAGTCTTGTCCGAGATGATCTTAAAGTACGTTTCCTCATCGATTGTCTTCTGACGGCTCTTTTGGATCTGCAACAGCTCGCCTTCGCTCATGCGACGAACAGCTTCGCTCGTAACGCGGAGGTAGTCGAACTCGTTGTTGTGCACGGCGATCAGAAGTCCTTTCGACAGCAGATAATCACCGACAAGCACGGCGACCTTGTTCTTCCAGACAGCATTGATGGATGCCATCCCACGCCGCTCATCGGATTGATCCACGACATCATCGTGCACAAGCGTTGCTGTGTGCAGCATTTCAACCATCGCAGCGCCGATGTAAGCACGATCAGTGATGGCACCGCAGGCGCCCGCTGCGAGAAACACCAACGCAGGGCGGACACGTTTGCCGCGCTGACGGAGGATGTAACGCACCACGGTGTCCAACAGCGCTGCACGCGAACGCATCTGCTCGCGCAGATATCCGTCAAACTTCTCGAGTTCGTTGGCGACGGGCTCGCTGATGGTGCGAATGGACATTACGATTGCCGTTGAGGTGATGGGTTCGTGAACTTTGCGATTACCACACTGATCTCGTAGAGGAACCACAGAGGGAACGCTACCATGAGCTGGGTTACGGGATCAGGAGACGGAGTGATAAGTGCAGCAAGGATCAGGATGACCACGATTGCGTGGCGACGGTACTTCGTCATCAGCGCAGAGGTCACAAATCCTAAGCGTGCCAACACAAACGTGACCATCGGAAGTTCAAAAATGAGGCCCGATGCCAGCAACATGTTCACGATGAAGCTGAAGTGACTGCCCACATTGATGAAGTTCTTCACTCCCTCGGTCTGACCGCCCAACGTGAAGTCGTTGATGTACGACGTCATGCTTGGGATCAAGAAGAAGTATCCAAACGCAACGCCAGCAATGAAGCAAATCGAGGTCAGAATCGTGATTCGTCCAACCCATCGGCGCTCGGTGATGTAGAGTCCGGGGGCAACAAACCCCCAAATCTGATACAACACCCAAGGGAAGGCGAGGATCAGTCCACAAAGAACGATGACCTTGAAAAACAGAAAGGTCTGACCGAACGGCTCGGTATTGATGAGCGTCAATCCACCAGCTGGCTTGAGCAACACATACTCGATAACCTCGTTGCTGAAGTAACCAACGACGCAGCACGCGATTACCACCCCAACTGCAGCCCGGAATAAGCGAACACGGAGTTCCCCGAGATGCTCGAGAAAGCCCATTTCTTGCGGTTCTGCGTTGGTGGAGTCGGGTTGCGACGACATGTGAGTCGGTGGAAAGAATGAACCGCGAAGATACGGAGTACTTTGCCACGCGTCGTGGGGTTTCGACCTCGCCATAGGGGGTCACATAGCGAAATGTCGTGACGTAGTAGCCACTTAGAACGATGGGCACATATGCAAGGAAAAAAAGTTCACATGAACCAACTTTTTCCCTTGTTGCGATGGGGTGTGGAAATCATTTTTGCACCCCCGGTACATAACCGGACGGTAATGTTGGCCCGCCAGACAGTCGTGGGGAGTTCGTGAGGCGACGGGGCTGGTCAACATCACCGCTTAACAGGATGGTTCAACCTATCGCCGTTTGTGCGGTGGAGGGATTGTTGGGTGAAAAAGAGTGATACGCTAAACTTGTTTGCCGCAGATGCTCAACGCGGTGCTTCTTCCACGAGCACGAAGACTATGGGTCGTGCCGGATCGACAATCGGTGCGTCGGATGCCGAGACATTGTGGTCGCAATGTCTGATGATCATCCGCGATAACGTTTCTGACCAGGTCTTCAAGACATGGTTTGAGAAGATGCGCCCAGTCAAGTGGGATGGTAGCACGCTTTCGCTTGAACTTCCGAGCCACTTTTTCTTTGAGTGGATCGAGCAACACTATGCGTCGCTCCTGAACAAGACAGTTCAAAAGATTCTCGGACCAAAGGCAAAGCTTCAGTTTGAAGTTGTTGTTGACGAGAACGCCACAACGCCGTCACAACGCACAGTGAAGCTCCCTGCATTGCGTGGTGCAAGCCAGCCGGCACTTCCGTTCGCGGATGGTAAGCCGCAGCCGGTGCCACAAGCACAGCGCACAACACAGGTAACACACTACCCGACGTTCTTTAACCCACGGTATACGTTCGATAACTTCATCCGTGGCGAGAACAACCAGCTGGCAACGTCAGCAGGTATTGCCGTTGCTGATAACCCTGGCAAAACGAAGTTCAATCCACTCGTGATCTACGGTCCGACCGGCCTTGGTAAGACGCACCTTGTGCAAGCCATTGGCAATCGTGTGCTGCAGCGCAATCCTAATGCGCGCGTGCTGTACACGAACTCGGAAAAGTTCACGATGGAGTACATCAACGCGATTCAGACGAACAAGGTACCGGAGTTCACGAACTTCTACCGTGGCGTAGATGTGTTGATTGTTGATGATATCCAGTTCCTTGGTGGCAAGGAGAAGACGCAGGACATGTTCTTCCACACGTTCAATGCGTTGCACCAAGAGGGCAAGCAGCTGATCCTCACATCGGATAAGCAACCAAAGGATCTTGCAGATCTTGACGAGCGTCTGATCTCGCGCTTCCAGTGGGGCCTGATCACAGACGTTCAGCCACCGGATCTTGAGACGCGCATTGCCATCCTCCAGCAGAAGAGCATGGAAGAAGGCATGGATATCCCGGGTGATATTCTCGAGTACATCGGACGTCACGTCACGTCGAGCGTACGTGAGCTTGAGGGATGCCTGATCTCCCTGCTCGCAAAGGTGTCGCTTGACAACCGTGAGTTGACGCTTGAGCTTGCCAAGGACGTTGTCCGTGGCGTATCAAGCTCGGCAATGGCCCGCACGCTTACTATCGATGAGATCAAGAAGGAAGTGTCGGCGTACTACAACATCGAGCCAACACTGCTGTCAGCAAAGACACGCAAGCACGAGATTGTTCTCGCGCGCCAGATGTGTATGTATTTGGCAAAGCAACTCACGCAGACGTCATTGAAGAGCATTGGTATGCACTTCGGTGGACGTGACCACACGACGGTGTTGCATTCGTGTCAGCAGATTCTCAACTACATCGATACCGACCGCAAGGTGCGTCAGGATGTTGAGTTTCTGAAGAAGGCTCTTCGCGGCTAATCAGCCCTTACTGCCAAGCTTCTCAATCGTTTCGAACTCTGCCTTCGTGAGCGGGAGTACGCTAAGGCGTGCTTGTCGGACGAGTGCGATGTTATCGAAGCCCTTGGTAGACTTGATTGTGGCAAGCGTCACTGGCGTGGCAAGTGCGCGCACGGGTTTGAGATCGACCACCACCCATGCTGTCTCATCCGTTGTTGGGTCCTGGTAGGCGGTTTTCACAACCTCTGCAATGCCCACTACTGCCTTCACATCACTCGAGTGATAGAACATCACACGGTCGCCCTTTTCCATCGCTTGCATGTTGTTGCGCGCTTGGTAATTGCGCACACCATCCCAGAAGGTCTTCTTATCGCGAAGAAACTGTTCCCATGAATACACTTCGGGTTCAGACTTTACGAGCCAGTAGTTCATTTGCGGTGATCCTTCGGTAGTCGTACAACCACACGATAGGTAGCTGGCGAGCCAGCTCCTGTATGGTCGATGGTATAGTCAACGTAATTCAGTGAATCGGTAAAGTGCTTTGCATTGATTGCAATGTAGATGCGTGCAGGTGTGCTGTCGTGCATGATGGGACGTTGCACCGAGGCATTCGCACATCCGCATGAGCCTTTGACGTTGGTGATGCGAACAGTGTCGCCGTTCGGACTGTACACGCGAATCATTGCTTGGACGTAGCCCGTCGAGTCACGCACAACAGATACGACTGCTGGATCAAAGCGCAGCTCCGTGCCAAGGCGAGACGTGTTTGCAGAGAGGAGTGCGACGCTACAGATCGTAGCGACGATTACGCATGCTATGATGACGACCGTGCGAATGCTTGCACCTCAGGGAAAATGTCGGTGAAATCAACGATACCCTTTCGTCCAACAACCCACTTCGCAGCGAGCAGTGCTCCTTGTGCGAAGCCACTACGGTTCTTCGCGTTGTGCACGAGGTCAATCGTGTCGTACACGCTATCCATCGTCACCACATGACGTCCCACAACCTCTCCACCACGGGTCGAGGTCACGTGGAGCGCATACGGGTTAATCCGATCATGCTGTGTTTCAATCTCCATCGAATGCTTGCGATCCATTCCATCAACGATTGTTGACGCTATGGCAATAGCAGTTCCACTCGGACTGTCCTTCTTGCGATGATGATGCCACTCGTGCACCATCACATCATACTCCGGTGCGTCGTTTGCGAGAGCTGCAGCAGCCCGAACGATCCGCAGGAACATCTGCACGCCAACACTGAAGTTCGAACCCCAGACGCAACCAATGCCCGACGAGGTGACAATCGACGATACATCTGGAAGCTGCGCATACCAGCCAGTAGTACCGATGACAACGGGACGCTGCAGGTGGGCAAGTGTGCGAACGTTATTCACGACAGCATCGGGCAGACTGAAGTCGATCGCAACATCAAATGACGCTTCAGACGACGTTGTAAGCGGACGGTCGACGTCGAAGATGGCAGTTACTTCGCATCCATGTGCGTGCGCTAATGCCTCCAGCTCGCGACCCATCGCCCCATACCCGATCAATGCGATGCGTGTCATGTCTGCGCTCCTTCGGATGTCTTCACGGTCACAACGCCGTCAATCACGGAACATATCGTTGCCTTCGGGAAGGCATTGACGAAGTTCTGACTGTGCGTTGAAATCACCATTGTCATTCCTTCGTGCTGTCGCGATAGCAGCATCTGCGCTACCTGTGCACTCGTGGCATCGTCAAGTGTGCCTGTTGGTTCGTCAGCAATCAACATATCGGGCTTCGATGACACTGCTCGTGCAAGTGCTACGAGATGACGTTCGCCCCCTGACAGTTGATGGGGGTACTTGTTGCGCACATAACTGATGTTGAGGTCAGCCAGCAAGTCGAGACATGCACGATGTGCTTCGTCCTTCGCAACACCACGAATGGCGTAGGGCATCAGGACGTTCTCAAACACCGTGTAGTCAGAGACGAGGAGGCAGCTTTGTTGCACGATACCTTGACGCAGCCGCATCGCTCGACGCTGCGCAGATGTCATCGTCGAGGTGAGAACACCATCGACAGAGACGCTGCCAGACGTCGGCAACAAGTCGGCATAGAGAAGTCGCAGAAGCGTTGTTTTGCCTGCACCTGTTGGACCAGTGCAGAGGACAATGCTACCCGGCTCGATCGTCAGTGACGCATCGTGCAGTGTTGGAATGCCATCGTAGGCAACTGTGGCGTTGTGGACCTCAATTCGCATGCAGCAAAGTTACTTCGCCACGGCCTCATGCGATGTTGCAGTCGATGGCGAGCTGCCCATCAACACAGCAATTGGTCGGGTGGCAGGGACGGATTCGAGGAGTGCCTTGACGACTGACATGATCGGAATCGAGAGGATCATGCCCACGACGCCCCACATCCAGCCCCAGAAGATCAAGGAAAAGAGGACGACGACGGGACTCAGTTCGAGCGTGTCACCCATGACCTTTGGTTCGATCACATTACCGATCACGTTCTGCACAACGATGAGAATGAGCATCAGAATTCCTGTCTGCTCGATATCACTCGTCTGCAGCAGGAACACAAGGCCAGGAAGAACGGTCGTGATTACACTGCCAATGTTGGGGATGTAATGGAAGAGGAACGTGAGCAGACCAATCAATGGCGCGAAGTCCACGCCGAAGAGCTCGAGGATGCCCCATGTAACCAAGCCATTTACGACGTTGAACAGCGTCTTGACCTGGAGATACTTCCGGACGCGTGAGTTCAGCGTTTGGAACATCATGAGCGCTGGCGATTCTCCATCACCCGGGAATGCCGCCCTGATCTTTGTCGGGAAGGCATCACCCGCGCTGAGCATGAACACAAGGTAGAGAAGCACCATCACACCGTCGCTCAGCAGCGTGAGCAGCGTGTACACTTGTGATGTGGCAATGCCGGTAACAGATTCAGGCGTGATGAGCTTTTCAAATCGGAATGCACCACGCTGACCCATCCCATGGAGTACCGTGCCCAAGGTTCGCTCGAAGCTTGTCAGCACGTTTTTTAGCTGCAGCGTGTAGAACTCCTGCTTGTCAGTAAAGGAGTCAATCCCCACCGCAACAATCATGTACACACCCCAGAGCGCCCCAGCAGTGATACCGAGCACAATGAGAAGGGTGATCACCGTTGGGATGCCCTTTGCCCGAAGGAAATGGACAAGGGGCTTGTAGAGGATCGACAGGAAGCCGGCCAAAATGAAGGGGATGAGAATCCCCCGAAGCTCATGCATCGCCACACCAGTGGCGATCACGGCTACGAGAGCCGTGGCGATGGCCGTAACACGTTGTGAAGGGGTAGCAGTGACCATGAGGGCAATATATATAGTTTTGCACGCCATCATCGGAGACATCAATGCAACGCGGTCCAATTTCCCAGTTCATCGAACACAACTACCGTCACTTCAATGCTGCCGCTCTGGTCGACGCAGCGAAGGGGTACGAAACACACCTTGCCGAAGGCGGCAAGATGATGATCACGCTTGCAGGTGCGATGAGCACCGCAGAGCTTGGCATCTCGCTGGCGGAGATGATCCGTCAGGACAAGGTGCAGATCATCTCGTGCACGGGTGCGAACCTCGAAGAGGACATCATGAATTTGGTGGCACACTCGCATTACAAGCGCGTGCCGAACTATCGTGATCTCTCACCACAAGACGAGTGGGAGCTACTCGAAGGCGGCTTTAATCGCGTAACCGATACCTGCATCCCAGAAGAAGAAGCATTCCGTCGCATTCAGCAGCACATCTTCAAGCAGTGGAAGCAAGCTGAAGAGCGTGGTGAGCGGTACTTCCCACATGAGTACATGTACAAGATGTTGCTCAGTGGCGAAATGGAGCAGTACTACGAAATCGATCCGAAGAACTCGTGGATGATTGCAGCAGCCGAGAAGAACCTCCCAATCGTATGTCCGGGATGGGAAGACTCGACGATGGGCAACATCTTTGCTTCGTACTGCATCAAGGGCGAGCTCACATCAACAACGATGAAGAGCGGTATCGACTACATGGTGTGGCTATCAGACTGGTATCGCCACAACTCATCAGGGAAGGGCGTTGGCTTCTTCCAAATCGGTGGTGGTATTGCAGGTGATTTCCCGATCTGCGTTGTGCCGATGATGTACCAAGATCTTGAGTGGCACGACGTACCATTCTGGTCGTACTTCTGTCAGATCTCCGACAGCACAACATCCTACGGATCGTACTCAGGCGCTGTGCCGAATGAGAAGATCACATGGGGCAAGCTTGATATCAACACACCGAAGTTCATCATCGAGTCGGACGCAACGATCGTTGCACCACTGATCTTCGCCTGGCTGCTTCGTCAGTAATTATCGCGCTACAACAAAGCGAACAGACGTACCTCCGCCCGATACGACATAGGTGCCTGACGGCAGTGTGCCCAGCATCACACGTGACGTGCTATGCCGCGAGCGCACATTCGCAATGTGCTTGCCGTTGATTGTGTAGATGCTGTAGAGCACATCGTCCTGCACGCCGCGAAGCGTAAGGTAGGGGGCTTGCCACGACGCTGTGAGCGGGGATTCTTCTGCGCCTGTGGTGACACTTGCTTCTTGATCGCCAAGAATGATGTCGGTGTAGACAGGTAGGTGATCCGATGCGCACTTCAGTGCCTGCGCGATGTCTGCCGCAACCTTGGTGTTGACAGGATCGTCGATCGACTTGTTGAAGCGCTGCACGCCGTCGTTGCCATACACAGTGTAGGAGTTGCTGACAATACGCGGGGCAAGCTCGGGACTCAAGAAGATGTAGTCGAAGCGATCATCAATGCCACCATCAACTCCACCCCCGCAGCCTGAGATATTTGTCAGACGTGTTGCTTGCGTGTAGAGATAGGCATACTCGGCAGTATTACGACGCCAGTTTGAACCCATTGGGTCGATAAACTTGCGAGAAGCGGTAGGACCCGTGAGCGCGGTGTAGGCTACCTCTGACGTGCCGTAGATGTTAAAGTCACCAGCAATGATCACGTTGCGTTGCTTCGTCATCGACGATATCACAGCGTTGAGTTCACGTCCGCGCTGCGCTGCATCGGAGGAGTTATCCGAGGCCTTGAGATGCACGGAATAGATCACGACCGTGTCGGCAATCGTGTTGTCGTGCGGACGCAGCGCGAGGGTGACTTCGAGGATGTTGCGGAGCTCAGTTGGGATAATCCGCGTGCCAACGAGATCAAACTTCGATTGATCGAAGAACACTAAGTGATCCGAATCTGGACCATCGATGAAGGGCGTGGATCCGTACGATCCCCACTTGAGCACATCACTGATGAACAGTGGCACCGTGGTACCATCGATTACTTCCTGACAGATCATCACGTCTGGACGGATGTTCTCGAGAATACGTCGGAACTGCGGCAAGCGTCCATCTTCGTTCGCTTGCGAGAACTTGAGCAGGTTGTACGTGCACACTCGAACGGTGTCTGCTGCACGTGACGAATATCCCCAGAGCATGCTCAACAGGGACACGAATGCGACTGTACGTATCATGACGCAAAACTACGTCGAATGTGTGAGGGCGTTATCCCCGTAGGTCAGCAATTCGTTGTTCGTATTCCACACCCGTAGGTACTACGGCCTGAAGAGCTCTGGATGCCCCAGCAATATCCTCGATGGTCACTACAATTCGCCGTCCATCGCGCATGCGCAGGTCGATCCCGGTCGTTCCCCGCCACACATACCCCGTCACCTTGCCGAAGTTCCAACGGATACCCCAGCCTCCGAACTCACCAAACGGACTCACCTTGCGGACAATGATGCGTTCGATGTCGGTCCACGCAAATGACCTCGGTTTGCGATGAAACGGCGTAAAACGCACGTGCACTCCCACGTCGTCGATCGTCACGCCGAGCGTTGACCGCCAAAACATGATCCACACCAACCCAAAGATGGTAGCATGCAACGCTATCGGGATGAGTACTTCATCCGTGACACCTGTATTGTCGGATATCGCCAGAAGTACTGACGTAACCACGACAAAGCCAAAACTGAATACAGCGGCACCAAGCATAACCCAATGCATCACCCGTGGCGCGTGTTGAGCTTCTGAGAACTTCATGGGGGCTAATTTGCAAAATGAAAACTCCACGCGATGTGTTGCGGTTCTGGATTCCGCTGAGTCTTACATGGATGATGATGTCCATTGAAGGACCAATCCTGACCTCTGCCATTGCTCGATTACCATTTGATGCGATCAACCTTGCTGCCTACGGCGTGGCGCTCGCGATCGCCATGTTGATCGAATCACCTGTCATTCAGCTCCTCTCAACATCGGTCGCTCTCGCTCGTGATGCAGCGTCAATGGCCGTGCTCAAGCGTTTCACGTGGCGCGTTAACATTGGTGTGACCATTGGTATGATCGTCGTCACGATTCCGCCCATCTACGACGTGCTCGCGCTATATGTGATCGACCTGCCACTGGAGGTGGAAGCGGCCATGTATTGGGGCTTAGTATGCCTCATTCCATGGCCTGGCGCTATTGGATACCGTCGTTTCTACCAAGGCATCATGATCCGTCACGGCTTCACACGACAGGTTGCCTACGGTACGGTGATGCGCTTGGTGACGATTGTGATTGTTGGCATTGCACTCTTGCTGGTTGGAACAATCCCCGGCGTCATCGTTGGTACAGTAACACTCAGCACCGCAGTGATCTTTGAAGCGATTGCAACTCGGTACATGGCTCGTGAAGCACTCAAGGTCTATGCCCATCTACCAGCGTCGAGTCAGCCCCCTGCAACGATGCGCGAGATCACCAAGTTCTGGCTGCCGCTTGCTGCAACGTCAGGTATTGGATTCGTGGTAACGCCGATGCTTGCCATGTTCATGAGTCGCATGCCGAATGCGATTGAATCGCTGGCTGTTCTGCCAGTAGTTGATTCCTTCGTGTTCTTCTTCCGCAGCTTTGGTTTTTCGTATCAGGAAGTAGGTGTAGCGTTAATCGGACAGCGGTTCGAGGGCTATGCCGTGGTGCGCCGCGTAGGGGTATGGATTATGCTCGCTACGACGGCATCGCTAGTAGCGATTACGTTTACACCGCTGTTGGGCGTGCTCTTTGAGGTTGCGTACGGACTCAACCCGCTGTTGACGGGCTTTGCCATGCCACCAACCACCGTGCTGATCATTCTGCCAAGTCTGGCCGTTGCCTACTCACTCCACCGGTCGGTCCTGATTTCTGCTCGACAAAACGTCAAGGTGGCGATCTCCACGATATTGGAGGTTTCCGGGATTGCCTTGGTCATGACGATCCTCGTTTCGACCACTTCGCTTCAGGGGGCGATGGCAGCAGCCGTGGCGATGTCTGTGGGGCGGGTGGGATCGACGCTGTATCTGTGGGTTACGGCCCGTAAAGCACTGCGTTCGGAGCCGTCCGTTCGGTATCTTTGACGCGTATGAATCCACTCCTTGAGGTTCGCAACCTCGTTACCGAATTCCGCTCCGACGTATACAACGTCAAGGCGGTAAACGACGTCTCGTTCACGGTCCATAAGGGTCGCACACTCGGCATTGTTGGCGAGTCTGGCTCTGGCAAGTCCGTGACCAGTTTGAGCGTCATGCGGCTGATTCAAACGCCTCCGGGTAGGATCACTGGTGGACAGGCGCTGTTCCACGAGCAGGATGGGTCGGTAACCGACCTCTTGACGCTGCCAGAAGAGAAGATGCGTTCGTATCGCGGCAACAAGATCGCGATGATCTTCCAAGAGCCGATGACATCTCTCAATCCTGTTTTCACGTGCGGCGATCAAATCATCGAAGCGATTCGCTTGCATCAGCAGGTGAGCAAGGACGAAGCACGTACACGTGCACTTCAGCTCCTGAACGAGGTAAAGCTGCCTCGTCCAGAGCAGATGATGACGTCGTATCCGCACCAACTATCGGGTGGACAGAAGCAGCGCGTGATGATCGCAATGGCGATGTCATGTAATCCTGCGCTCCTGATTGCCGACGAGCCAACAACCGCGCTTGACGTAACCGTGCAGGCAACGATCCTTGATCTCATGCGAGGATTGCAGCGTCAGCACGATATGTCGATGATGTTCATCACGCACGATCTTGGTGTGATCGCAGAGATCGCCGATGACGTGATTGTGATGTACAAGGGGAAGATCGTCGAGGCCGGACCTGTGTTGCAGATCTTCGAGGATCCGCAGCATCCGTACACAAAAGGTTTGCTTGCCTGCCGTCCACGCCTTGATACCAAGTTGAAAGTTCTCCCGACCGTCCGTGATTTCATGGAAGAGACGGAGTCTGGCGAGATCACAATCAAGACCAATGAGCGCGTCGACACACTTGTTCATGAGTTGTCGTTTAGCGCAGATGAAATTGCAGCACGTACCGCAGCATTGGCGGCAACGAAGCCGCTGCTCGACGTCAAGAATCTCGAAGTACACTTTCCGATCAAGAGCGGTCTGCTTGGTCGCACAACTGGACATGTCAAAGCTGTCGATGGAATTTCATTCGACGTCAAGCCGGGTGAAACACTTGGTCTCGTTGGCGAGTCTGGCTGCGGCAAGACCACAACCGGACGTGCAATTCTGCGTCTGGTGGAACCAACGGGCGGCTCTGTGCACTTCGACGGACGTGATGTACGTGCACTTGGTGCGACAGACCTCAAGAACCTTCGCAAAGACTTCCAGATCATCTTCCAAGATCCATACTCGTCACTCAACCCACGGCTGAGCGTTGGTAGTGCCATTATGGAAGTACTCTCGGTGCATGGTATTGGCGCAAATGATGCCGAACGCAAAGAGCACGTGATGTACTTGCTCGATAAGGTGAATCTGTTGCCTCGACACTTCTCGAACTATCCGCACGAGTTCTCGGGCGGACAGCGTCAACGTATCTGCATTGCACGTGCGTTGGCACTGAAGCCAAAGCTGCTGATCTGCGACGAGAGCGTCAGCGCACTCGACGTGTCGGTGCAAGCGCAGGTGCTCAACCTGCTTGTGAACCTCCGTGACGAATTCAAACTCACGTACATCTTCATCTCGCACGACCTTTCAGTGGTGAAGTTCATCAGTGATCGCATCGCTGTGATGAACGCAGGAAAGATTGTCGAAATGAACGCCTCGCATGCGTTGTACGACAATCCACAGGATGCATATACACGCCGCTTGATCGACGCGATCCCAACTGGTACGCTTGACGTGATCCGACGTCGTATGCAGGAGCCACAGGCCTCATGATTGAGCTTCGTGGACTTCGTAAATCGTTTGGAACAAAGGTTGTTCTTAATGGTGTTGACCTTGCCATTCCCAATGGGAAGACAACCTGCATCATTGGTCGTTCAGGATGTGGCAAGAGCGTACTCCTAAAGCACATCGTGGGTCTGCTCTCAGCTGATGACGGAACAGTACAGATCGATGGACATGATGTGTCGGAACTGAGCAAGCATGACTTGTTCTCATTGCGTCGTCGCATCGGATATGTGTTCCAAGGTGCTGCGTTGTTCGACTCTCTGACCGTCTACGAAAATGTCGTGATCGGGTTGGTTGAGCACGGCGAGCGTGATGAAGCGCTCCTTCAGGCTGAGGGACGTCGTGTACTGAGTGCCGTAGGACTCGTACCGGATCCCACTGCTGTTGGTGCCGAAGTGTTTGAACGCGAGTTCGCCATGCTCGCATCGAAAAAGCCAAGCGATCTTTCGGGAGGGATGAAAAAGCGCGTTGGTGTTGCACGAGCGCTGGTTGGAAAGCCGTCGTACATCTTTTACGACGAGCCAACAACCGGACTCGACCCCGTGACGTCGCAACAGATCGATGATCTGGTGGGATATGTTGCTGATACGCAGGGTGTAACCTCGGTGGTGATTACACACGACATGTTCAGTGTGTATAACATCGCCGACTACGTCATCATGCTTGATGGTGGCCGTGTACAGTTCGCTGGCACCGTCGCCGAATTGCGATCAACAACTGATCCAGTTGTTGTCGAGTTTTTGGATCGATTTGATCCGAAGGTGTACATCAAGGTGTAACTCTTGATCGTGCGCTGCAATCTTTACCTCTCCCGATGCTACGTACCTCTTCAATAGCGTTGTCCCGCATATTCCGCTCGATGCCTAGCGTCGTGTTGGCGATGCTCGCACTGATAACGCTTACTTCTATCGATGCAACCGCGCAGTTGTCGATGACGCCAGTGAGTATCCCTGGCGTTGGTTCGCATGTTGACTATGCAACATATCCGCAGCTTCGTGTGCGCTTCCGTGCAACGCGATCTGGTCAACCGGCTACGATAACCGCAGGCGATGTGTTTGTTCTCGAGGTCAATCGATACGTCCGGATCGACTCGCTCATCCAGGTTTCGCCTGGAGTGTACACGGCGCACTATTCAACGTCATCCTTTGGTGAAGCTGAAACGTCCTCGATGTATGCGATCTCGAACGGTGATGTTGGGACGATCACGGTGCCACTTACTGGCTTTACCGCGATACGCGGTGCGAGTGTGATCATGCTCGACAGTACATTTCGTCGCGTGCCATACTTCATCGACTACGGTGATGTGGCTGTTGGAACAGAGAAGCTCATCAAGCTTAACGTGAAGTCGATGGGTTCTACAAAGGACGCTCGAGGCGTAGAACGTAATGTCCGCATCGACTCTATCAAGACCTCGTCGTCGAATTTCCGTGTGGTGTGGAAGGGCACATACGGTACGAAGCCGCCACCAACATCAATCGAGCCGGGTGGTGACTATCGTCTCGACCTCATCTGCACGCCGCAGACTACTGGCGCCATCAGTGACGTGCTCACTGTGGTGTACGAGGGTGGTTCGAAGTTCAACGTGATGGTGTTTGCTAATACACCAACCTACAAGCCAACTCCTGTGCTGCGCGTACTCTCGCCAAACGGCGGAGAAAACGTCACGCCGTGCCAGCAGATTCCAATCCGCTGGAAGGGTGCAATCCCTGGCTTCTACGCACATGTGGAATTCAGTCCGGATAATGGCAAGACGTGGAACTTGATCGACTCGACGACCGATTCCACGATTGTATGGACAGTACCGAATACCTACACATCAAACGCACGCATTCGTGTGTATCAAAAGCAGGGTGCAAGTGGTGCACGTTGGCTTCGCGGCGAGCGTTCGCCAGCGACGAATCTTACGTTTAGCGCCGATGGACGGTACCTTGCGGTGAGTTATGAGTCGGGCCTCATCCTTGAGTACGACGTTGTATCTGGTGCAACACTCAACACATACGTGGCCGAAGGAGCAGTTGCTCCAAGCACGAAGATTAGTCGTCTCACCTACATCGGCTCGACACGCAACATTGCCGCCGTGTTGGATCGTAATGCTCCTCAGCGTGATCAACTTCAGGTGTTCAATGCTGGTGGAGCAACTCCCATTGCTCGTGCTGATGTTGACATGCCAAACGTCATTGAAATCGGATCATCCACGACAGGTGAGCGGCTGATCGTTGTTGGTGCTCCATCTGGACGCGTGCGCTACTACGACGTAGCAACGCTTGTCGAAGATCAACCAATTGTTCTTACCGCACCGTCATCAGCGGCAACGTTTACTGATGGTGTCCTGACGATCGCACAAATCGATGGTGATGTCGTTCGCTACGGCGTAACGACGCGTACGGAGCTGTCGCGCTATCGCACAAACCTTGCTCGTAATGCAGGACCAGCGCCATATACCGTTGCTTCAACATCGACCGCTGGGTTGGTGGCAATTGGTGGAGCTGCAAACCTGGGTCCGGGTGGCAGTGCCGATCCCGGAAAGGGCAACGCTCCAATGGAGCAGCGTACGTTGATCTACGACACCAAGCAAGACGCGCTGATCCGTGTGGCGTATCGTGAGGGCTTGAACACCGTCGGACTCACGTTCAATGTGAGTGAGACGTTCCTCACGATGGGCTTTGAAGGTCAACCACAGATTCGTCAGTACGACATTGTAAATCGGCAGATCGCGGGTCCAATCCTTGGCATGCCAGGACACAGCAATGTGTTGCGCGACATCGAGTATGGTCCAGATGGATCCACGCTCGCGTCATGTTCAAGCGATCAGATCGACAACGTGTTGCTGCGTCGGATCATCTCTCCTGAAGAGGACCGCAGCGACACGACGTTCCAAATCGTGCCGCTCGATATGCAGATCCGCGAGATCTCTGTCGGACGTCACTATATCGGTACGCAGGTCGATACGATCATCACAGCAACAATCTGCAACACAGGTCTAGTGCCAGCAGTGTTTACATATGGGACACTGTTCCGAAACAATTGGCTCACACTTGTTGATCCAATTGAGAACGATACGGTGATGCCTGGTGCATGTCTCGGCTTGCGCTTCAAGGCCGTTCCACTCGACACCGGTCGTCTGGTGGACACGCTCGAGATTCAGGCGTGCGAGGCGCGGTTCCGGATTCCATTCTATATCACGAGTGTCGATCGATCACTGACGCTCTCTGGTGATGGAACGGATTTCGGTGAAGTCTGCGTTGGTGATACCGGACGTCGCACACTCGCATTGGTGCGCAATGACGATCCGATACCTGTTGTCATCGATGGCATCACAATGCGCAAGGGAACGCAAACGCAGTTCCGCATTCGTGGAGTAACTCCTGGTGCGACACTCGCGCCTGGATCGACACAGCAGATTGAATTGCTCTTCACTCCACGTCGCCTTGGCAACGATACCGACGAGGTTGTGATCACGTATGCTGGTCAAGTAAGTGTTACGCGCAGGATTCGCGTGTTTGGATACGGTGCTGGTGCTGACATCGCAATCAGCCATCCGACACTTGCATTCATTCCAGAAGTCACTGAGCGCACCGTCACGCTCGGTAATCGTTCAGCAAATGCTGTCACCCTGAACGCTGCTTCGCTCCCTGCGGGTGCGCCATTTACAGTGCTTACTCCGCTTCCAGTGACGATTGCACCTGGCGATTCGATTCAGCTTCGAGTTCAGTACAATGGTGGAGTGATTCGTCCAAACGATCGTATCGACTTCGCATTCGTTCCGTGTGCATCGTCGGTAGGCATTCGCTTGGCAGCGTATACCGGATCAGCGATTGTACGCGCCCCTCGCATAACGGCAGACCCTCGCGGCTCGGTTGCAATTGCGCTGCGTGCATCACTCGGTGAAAATGTCACCTACAATGGACTTCGTCCGTATGAGGGTGCAATCCTTGTCAACCCACGATTGTTCATCGCACAGTCAATCGAGAGTCCAGCAGGTTCTGCAGAACTTCTCTCGCAAGAGATTGTCAACGATCAGCGTCTGATTCGATTCCGCATCAACGGGAATTACCTGCGGGATACCATCTTGGCAACACTGACGGGTCCGGCAGGTATCGCCGAGATTGATTCTACAATCATTGCGTTCGACACAACGGCATCGGGATTTGGTGCGAGTGTTGGTGTGCGCTACGAGTCTGGAGTGCTTCGCATCGCTGGACCAGATCCTAGCAGACGCGTGCTTCATCCTGCACCGTTTGTTCGCGCTCGTGTTGTTCCAAATCCGAGCGTCGATCGTGCAGTACTCGAGGTTCAGTCAGACGTTGTTGTAGATCTCGATGTGATGATCACAACAACACAGGGCGACGTTGTGCAGCAGGATCGAGTTGTACTACCGTCAGCCGGCACGTATCAAGTAGATCTGGCAACACAATCGCTCGGCGCAGGTGTCTACACCGTGCATCTCCGCAGCGGAACACGTACAACCACAGCACGCATGGTGATTGTACGATGAGAACTACAACAGCAACAGCACTCGCGTTCGTCTTGTTCTGCACATCTGCAGTTGCGCAATCGGACACGACGCTCCTTCCGTATCGACTCTCGGGTGGTATTGAGGCGGGTCTCTCATTGCACAGTGGTGCGATGCGCCGTATCTCAACCATACCAAGTTGTTGTGCGGAGTTCACATCAGGTTCTGGCTTGTCGTTTGGAATCGGTGCTGGAATTGAAGCGCCGATTGGTTTGCGCATCGCGGGTAGTGACGTTCAGCTCGGTGCCCGTATCGCGTATCAAGGTCTGTCTGCATCCATGCAGGTTGACGAGAAGATCGGCAACATCATTAGCGGACAGAACGTGTCGGACGGTGTATCTCGGCATGATCTTTCGATTGGTTATGCCATCGTCGGTATCTCACCTTACGTCTCGCTGCCACTGCCGATCAACATGCCCTTGCGAGTGCGCGTTGGCTTCACGTCAGCTATTCCGCTCGGCGCAACATTTGAGCAGTCCGAATCACTCGTTGATCCCACACTATCGGGCTATACCTACGAGAACGGCTCTCGCACGCGCAACGTAGGAAGTGGTGATATCCCGAATGCAGCAGGATTGTATGCTGCGCTCAACGCAGGTGTCTACTACGAATACACGCTCTCACCGACGATTGCCATTGTGCCATCGTTGAGTTACCAGTATGCCCTGACGAACATTGCAACAACGACGAACTGGAGTGCAAGTGCACTCCGAGCAGGGGTCGATGTGCAACTGCGGTTGCAGAAGGCACCCCCGCCGCCGCCCCCGGCCCCACCACCACCACCGCCACCGCCACCACCGCCGCCACGAATTGCGGCGCTGCGCTCTGATCTACAGATCGAGGCACGTCGAACCAACGGCGTGGTGGAATTGGTAGGATCAGACAATACAATTGCCACAACGATGTACGAAGCGGCTCCCGTGCTGTTCTTCCAGAAGGGAAGTACTGCGCCAATCGCTGATGCGACGTCGAAGCTCGATGCATATCAGCAACGCGTGATTGATGGTGTTCGTGCGTACGCCACAGAGTATCCGTCTGTGCGCATTACCGTGATCGGCTCTTCAGTGACTGATGAGCCGGCTCTGCTCGCTCGTGAGCGTGTGTCATGGGCAGTTGCGCAGCTCGGACTCGATGCGATGTCACGCATTGAGGTTCGTACGGAAGTAACTGGCGACTATGCATACCCACAGCTCGCTGACGAACATCGTTCGGTGCGCTTCCTGATTGATGGCGTCCCGATGGTCGTTCCAATCATCACATCCGACACGTCACGCCGTGCACGCGAACTGACGATTCCTGTTGCTCACATCCTCACGTGCGAGGCCGGGCCATGCACGTCTACTCTCAGAGCCACGCTTGGAAGTCGCCGTGTTGATGTCGTCGGCGATGGACCAATGTATCGTGTTGTATTGCCAGCTACCGATGGTTCGGAGAGCACGGAACCGTTGCGCATCACCTGTGATGTGGTTGACAGCACTGGTGCTCGGACCACATCGACAGCATCGGTGAATGTGCGTGCGACATCTGCCGTACAGCAACTACCTGCTCTGCGTATCCAACCCTCGTACATCCAGGATGATGCTGTTGTCATCGGCTATTGCGACTTCGATAAGGACGACTTCTCGACGACGAATCCTGATGGTATCCGTCGTGTGAAGGAAGCTCTTGCTGCTGGCAAGCGTGTGACGTTGATTGCCAGCTGCGACGAATTGGGTGATGCCACATACAACGATGCCTTGATGGAACGTCGTGCGCGCAATGCCGTGCGACTTCTCGGCACTCGCGCTACGGATGTTACGATTACTCGTCAGCCATCAAGCGATGGATCAAACACTACACCAATGCAACGAATTGCGAATCGCAGTGTGCGTGCTGTGATTAAGTGAGGCATCATGCTGAATCGCTCGGACTTCCTCCTCCGCGATGATATTGTGTTTTTGAACCACGGATCGTTTGGTGCGTGTCCTCGTCCGATCCTCGACGAGCAACGTCGTTGGATTGAGCAGCTCGAAGCGCAGCCAGTGCTGTATTTCCGCGAGTCAATTGCAAACCTTCTTCATGCACGCAATGCGCTTGCTCGATACGTCGGTGCAGAAGGGAAGGACCTTGTCTACGTAACAAACAGCACGTTCGGTGTGAACGTCACGGCGCATGCACTGTCGATGATGCTGACAGAGGGCGACGAGATCTGCACAACTGATCATGAGTACGGAGCTTGCGATCGTGCCTGGGAACAATACTGTGTAGCCAAGGGTATTCGATACGTGCGTGCTGAGATTCCGATGCCTGTTCCGTCGATGGATGAGATGGCGGACATCATTTGGTCGAAGGTTACGCCGAACACAAAGGTGTTGTTCCTAAGTCATATCACATCACCAACAGGTGTGCGATTGCCTGTCGAGGATCTGTGCGCTCGCGCACGTGCAGCAGGCATTCTCTCGGTCATCGATGGGTCGCATTCACCTGGTCACATTCCGTTGGACCTCTCGACGCTTCAAGCGGATGTTTACACGGCGAACTGTCACAAGTGGATGTGCACACCTAAGGGGAGTGCGTTTCTGTGGGTTGCCCCGCATCTGCAGGATGCAATCATACCGCTTGTTGTGAGCTGGGGAGCGCGTAATCCTGTGGCCGGTGATGGTCCGTTGAACATCGAACATGAATTCATTGGAACGCGCGATTACAGTCCGTTCCTTAGTGTTCCCTTTGCAATCGACCTCATGGCACAGCAGCCATGGGACCGCGCGCAACAGCACGGACGAGGTCTAGCGCAGGTAGCGCATGATATGCTCGTGGCACTGCCTGGTGTACAGCCAATGCATGCAGGTGGACACGATCCGTTGTTGCAGATGGCAACTGTCATTTTGCCATCAGATGTAGACACTGACCATATGAAGCAGTGGCTATATAATGAACGAGCCATCGAGGTTGTTGTCCATCGATGGCTCAATGTTCCAATTCTACGTTGTAGTGCGCACCTTCATACTCAGCAGCGCGATATCGATGCGCTTGAAGCAGCCGTGCGCGAGTACCTTACAGGTTTTTCGTCTCGCGAATCTTCTTGATGAACTGCTCCATGAATGCCAGAGAGTCGGGAAGATTGAGGCTGAGTTGTGCGCCGCCATTGAGCTCAAGATCAACATAGATCTCGTTGTCGTGGTACTTGTAGACGAGATTGATGTCGTGAATGTCTGCAAGCGGAATTGCGTGCTTACCGAAGTGGAATATTGTCATAACGGCCTCCTTATCGCGGAACTGGTGAAACAATCAACCGTTCCAATCTACCGGGCACCGTATGTGACAAACCCTGACTTTTGTCAGGTTTTGGAATTAGATAGTTCC
>Ga0209229_10000097_pt1 | contig 31348 bp, 35 predicted proteins | sample SanBayMetagenome_FD_187466 | JGI IMG/M metagenome (GOLD analysis project Ga0209229, IMG submission 187466) | Freshwater and sediment microbial communities from dead zone in Sandusky Bay, Ohio, USA (SPAdes) (version 2) | ecosystem: Environmental > Aquatic > Freshwater > Lentic > Sediment... | reverse complement strand
ATAACTTATGTTATTTGTTCATATGGCTGTAGTAATTAATGAAGTATTCTTCCCTAAAACTGACCCATTTACAGAATCATTACTGTCTGCTCTTTCATTCTGTTCCCTCTACGTAATGAGACCATTAGCAGCATTAATATTTGGTTATATAGGTGATAAAATAGGTCGTAAAAAAACTGTAGTTATTACCACATTCATGATGGCATTATCATGTATAACTATGGCAAACCTACCAAGTTACCAACAAATTGGGATAATTGCATCCTATGGAATGATATTATGCCGTATTATACAAGGTCTTTCTTCATTAGGCGAAATAACCGGAGCAGAATTATATGTTACGGAAATGACCTCTCCTCCAATTCAATATGTTGCAGTAAGTATGGTATCTGTATGCACACTGACTGGAGGATTAGCAGCATTAGCTTTTGCATGGTTCTGTACTTCTTCTGGCCTTAGCTGGAGATTTGCGTTTTGGATGGGAGCTATAATAGCACTGATAGGTGCAACGGCAAGGATAAGATTAAGAGAAACGCCAGATTATGTTGATGCAAGAACACGAGTAGAGAATGCGCTAAAAAGTGCTAACAGTAGCATCGAAGTATTAAAGTTAAATAAAATATTTAACGCAAAAATAGGCATCAAAACATCATTAAGCTATTTATGTATTTTATCAATATGGCCGGCTTTCTTTTTTCTAATATATGTTTATATAGGGAATATATTTAAAGCTCAATTTGGTTATACTGGTGCTCAGGTTATAGAAAATAATTTCTATGTAGCATTATACAATTGGTGTGTAGTTGTATCTTTGATATTATTAACACTAAAAGTTCATCCTCTAATAATACTAAAAGTAAGAGGTATTATATTTTTAATAGCGATGCCAATATGCCTTTTTTTACTCTCTAACGTATCCACAGCCACTGAGCTATTTAGATTGCAATTATTACTAGTCACCACAAGTGTATGTTTAGACCCTGCAGCTTCTGTATTCTATAAACACTTCCCAATATTTAAAAGATTCAGATATTCAAGTTTTATGCATGCCATATCTAAAATTATTGTATACATTACAACTTCTTTTGGTTTGGTTTACCTTACTAATATTAGTTATTATGGGGCATTGGTTATCATGCTACCTTTAGGGGTTCTGTTTCTTCTAAGTGTGAATCACTTTCAGAAATTAGAGAAAGTAAATAAGAATCGTCTAAAACAAGAGGCATAGACAGTGTTTGTTTACTTCTTTTGCGGTTTGCTAATTTGCTGTTACAATATTTTTTAGTTATTAAATGCTCTATATCTTTATTTTCAAAGAGAATCGCCACAACTAAAAAATTCACTAATGTTTCATAATATGTAATTTCTATTTTGTGTTGTGGTAATAATGCATCTATAGTAGATAAGTTGTGGAATCTATCAAATAACTTAATCAATAAAACTTCTTCATCTTGTTTTTCGTAAATTTTATCAAGTACCTGTTCTATACTTAACTTGCTACCATCTGGTCTATCACGGGTAAGCCTGTCAACCATTTTAGCTATTCTCTGTCCAAAAGTACCTTCTATCATCTCTACAGTAACTTCGGTATCTTCAACAATATCATGTAATATACTAGCGGCTATTACATCCGTTTTTAGCTTATATTCAGATATCATATAAGCTACTTCTAAGGGATGACTATAAAACGGCTCCCCGCTTTTTCTCACCTGCACTCCATGATATTTTCTAGCCCAATAAATAGCCTTATTAATCAAATTAAAGTCCAGTACATTTGTAGTATCTAATGACTTTAGTTTTGCTATTAATCTTATTGAATATTTACAAGGCTCTGAATAATCCATAAATAATGTTACTTAATATTAATTAAATATCTTATTATTCTTTCTAACGAATAACAATTAATTTTGTTAGTTAATACATTTTTAATTTATAGGATTTATAATTTTTACTTATGTTACCTACAAATTTTATAATAACTAATACACAAATCATTATATATAAGATGAGGATTGTTTTGGAAAATAACATAATCAAAGACATTATTACAACTCTTTCACAATTTGGAGAAGTAAACTATAGAATGACCACAGATGGTGCTGAGTTTTACAGAGCTGATAAGTTATTTGGTAAATTATATAATGAACAGTTGTATTTATTATATAAAACCGATCAGCTGACCCAAATATTACCAGAAGATATGAATAACTTACAACTTATTCTAAGCGTTGCATATCTTATTGCAGGTGTCGCTTAATTATCTAGCTAGAGTTTAGCTAAAAATTATTAGCTATATTGATTAACAACTTATGAAAAATAATTGTTATAAAACCCCTTCAAACCTAATAAAACTATGGAACTTCTAAAGGTTTTGTGATATAATACCCATTGAGCGAAACGTAAATAAAAAAGCAAAATAAAGTACCGTTATGAGTAATGAGAAAGGGTTAGTGTCTTTTGACTATGCAATCAAGTACCTACTAAAAGACAAAGGGGATTATGAAATTGTAGAAGGCTTTATCTCCGCTCTTTTTGCCTCAGAGGGGTATAAACCGATTAAAATTAAAGCTTTGCTTGAAAGTGAAAGTAACAAGGAAAGCAAGCATTTAAAAAGAAGTATAGCCGATGTTATCGTTGAAGACGAAGAAGGTAATAATTATATAGTGGAAATTGATAGAGCTTACACTAACCTCTTCCTTCATAAAGCGGTATTTAATACCTCAAGGCTTATTGTCGACAATCTAGGAGCAAATCAGGATTATTTAAAGATTAAGAAAGTTTTTCATATCAACCTGTTATATTTTCCTTTCGAAGATACTAAAGCTCCGTTACATCACGGTAAAGTAATTTTTCACGAGATAGATGATAAACATCCAATAGATGTTCATTTAATGGATAGAGGAATGCATACGTTCGATGCTCATAACGTCTTTCCCGAATATTTTTTAATATCCATACCTTTATTTGATGATGTCATAAAAGCGGAAATAGATGAATGGCTATATTTAATGAAACATTCTGAAGTAAAAGAGAATTTTAAGTCTCCTTACATGAAAAAAGTAGGAGAGCGTCTTAATATCTTAAAAATGACTAACAAAGAACGAGAAGTTTACGATACTTATATAATGGATTCCATGAAGGGGCGTGACTATTTAATTTCAGCAGAGGAAAAAGGGAAAGCTGAAGGCATCTCCATTGGTGAAGCTAGAGGTATTGAGAAAGGTATTGAAAAAGGAGAAACCAAAAAAGCTGTAGAAATCGCCAAGGCTATGCTAACAAAAAATAAACCTATGGAAGAAATAGTAGAATTTACCGGTTTAACTGTTAAAGAAATAGAAAAGTTAAAATAATCATGAGTATTGATATTAATACAAATACACATCCTATTTTGGTAAAAACAGCAATTAATATGCTAAACCAGAAGCTGGATGATAAACTTATTTCATCCGTAACGGGCTTAGATTTAGAAGAAATTGCAAAACTTAAAAACAAATTATAATTTAAAGGTAATATATGAACAAGTCAGAATTTATCACCCATATCGCAGACCAACACAAATGTACAAAAATAGAAGCTGAGAAAGTAATTGATAAATTTACATCTTCAGTAATTGATGCTATAGGACAAGGTAAGGAAATATCCCTTCTTGGCTTCGGTAATTTTACTATTAGTAAAGTTGCAGCAAGAAACGGACGTAATCCTAGAACAGGTTCGGCATTGAAGATTGCAGCTTACAATCAACCAAAATTCAAAGTAGGATCAAAACTAAAAGACGCGGTGAATAAAAAATAACCATAGGCTAAAATGACAGAAGTACTAGAAACTGGAAAACTAAAACAGATAATAGGCAAAATAGAGGTTATAGAACAGGAACGCCTAGAAAGTGCCGATCTCCTGAAAGATGCATTTAATGAGGCTAAATCAATGGGTTTTGACGTTAAAATCATCAAACATGTGCTAAAACTCCGTAAAATGGATAAGAACAAGCTTGAGGAGGAAGATAGCCTGATTGAATTATATCGTGCTGCATTACAAGTTTAACATTACTTATGAAAAAACTAGATAACCTTCTTCAAAAGTATAAGGCCCTAACATACAACACTCCAGTACTTCATGGTCTTTATACTTCTCTAGTATGTACTCCGGTTAGCATGATCTCGTTAAAGGCACATATGGAAATGATTTTTGGTAGCAATAATACTGTAGAATGGGACTCCATTGATGAAGCACAATATTTTCTAGAACACAGTAAAGATTTATGGAACAGTATAATAGACATTCTGCGCAATAAGTGGAAATACGTACCATTAACCTATTCTGACGAACTAGATAACCCAATTATTGAAGATTGGATTACCGGTTTTACAATAGGTATGCATGCAATACCTTCATTTTGGCAGATATTGCTTGATAACCCAACACATCATGAACTGCTAAATCCTATAATCACTTTATATAACAGAGACAATTTACCTTCTGCGCTATTAAGATCATCAGAATTCGAAAGTATGACAAGGGCGGAGTGTATCAAATTAATTCAAGTAAATATACCAGCTATATATGATTTCTATGATACTTACAGACGTATATGGAATGAGCGATTTATGTCTGGATATAAGACGGGACGCAATGAACCTTGTCCGTGCGGTTCTGGCAAAAAATATAAAAAATGCTGTATGGACATCACTTTTAATTAATGATTTCTGTCATTAAGGGTATACCTCACGCAGACTACCAAAATCCGGTCTATTTTAAAGTATCGCATAATATATAATAGGTTGTTGTTATAAAACTACTTATGCTACACTACCGATAGCATATTTTAGAAAAATTCTTGCAAGCTACGCACTTTATGGGAAAATATCTCTTAATTCACGCGATTAGTTTTTAGCGCCGATGGAAGTATTACACGGAATATGGCATCCCACAAAAAACCAAATATGTCTTTGGATTGAAACAAAAGATAAAATTTACGCTCCTAATAAACAATTAGCTTCAGGTATAGTAGGAAAAGTTAATATTCTACTCCCTACGCACAATACGGCAGCTGTTGCTTCACCCCTAATAGCACGAGAATATAATTTAGATACACCTGATAAACTAGATTGGCAATACCATCAAGTCGGCTGTTTATATGTTAATCCTTCTATAATTAAAAATATTTTTTCTGCAGAAAGCTTGCGCTTTTCACCAGACTTTGTGTATTGGCAACAAATAATCGATGTGGTTTCTGAAATTCTAGAACATGAATTATATATACCTAGCATTAACCAAAATAACGAACCTGTTTGGACTACGTATCATCCAGACGTAGAACTGCTGGCTAAGCAAATGCCTGAGATATGTCGCTATATAGATAATAATTGTTATAGCAACATTGGATTATTGCGGCATTTTTTTGACCATACGGTTACAAATCTTGTCAAAACAACATACTTATCTAATGACCAGAGCAGAATTATTTCCGGTACTTTTTTAGAAAGTTTTTTTAATTCAAAAACAAAGAAATTCTCAGATTTAGATAAGGAGCATTGGCTAACTTGGAAGTCTGCATTAGACCACAATAAGCATAACATATGTATTAAACTTGAAGCGCCCGAGAATAGGGATTATCAATGGAGTCTTGCTGTTCTCAAAAAGAGTGATAAAGATCAGTCTAAATATGAAATTATTAATAATAGATGGCACGATTGCTTAAGTGATTTGGGTTTAGCAATGCGTATTTATCCTGACCTTGAACGTGCATTTAATGAAGATAGGGTTATACCGTTTAAATTGACACAGGAAGATGCTAGATTTTTTTTAAAAGAAACGGCTTGGACCTTACAACAGTCCGGCTTTACCGTAATTATACCTTCTTGGTATACGCCGAAAGGATATAATACGGCTAAATTAAAGCTCAAACATAAAAAAACCAGAATTTCATCACAAAATGAAAATAGCTATTTTACCCTTGAAGGTATTTTATCATTTGAATACTCATTATCGCTAAACGGACAAGATATTACCGTAGAAGAATGGAAACAATTGATTGCTAATAAAGAAGAGCTAGTACAATTTAGGGGAGAATGGGTGCAACTTGATTTGGCACATATGGATCGTATACTTGATTTCTGGAAGAACAATCAAGTAGAAGATCTAAATATTTTTCAATTACTTAATAAAGCCTCTCATCCGGATATTGAATTTGACCACAATACCGATCAATTCCTTATGTCTTTGTATAGCAAGCAAAATTTTACCATACTGGATACTCCCGGCACATTTCAAGGGACGCTTAGACCTTATCAACAACAAGGTTTTTCTTGGATAAGGTATATGGAACAAATTGGACTAAACCCATGTCTAGCCGATGATATGGGTCTTGGCAAAACTGTTCAGATTATTGCACATATAGCCGCAACCCAAAATGCGGGAAATAACCTTTTGGTTGTTCCTACTTCGGTAATCGGTAACTGGGAAAGAGAATTCGCGAGATTTGCTCCGCATATTTCAATATGCACTTACCACTCTAAAGGTAAAGATCAGAATCTTACCGAGTATGATGTAGTACTGACGACATTTACCATGCTTCGTAAAAATTATAAACTTTTTACCGACATAAAGTGGCATAGAATCATCCTCGACGAAGCACAAAATATAAAGAATCCCAAGGCTCAACAAAGTAAATCCTTATTTGCTTTGAAAGCTAAGCACTATGTTGCGCTCACCGGCACGCCTATAGAAAATAGCGTAGTTGATCTTTGGTCAATATTTAACTTTCTAAATAGAGATTATTTAGGTGATTTAAAAATATTCAAGCGACAATTTCATGGGGAACCGGAAAATAGACCGCGGCTAAAACGTCTTATAGAACCGTTTATATTACGTAGACTCAAAACCGATAAATCTATTATATCCGAATTACCTGATAAAATTGAACAAAAAGTTTATTGTCAGTTAACTAAAGAGCAAGCTTCATTGTATCAGGCGGTAGTTAATCAAATAAGCGATAAAATTAAAAACGGAGAATTTGCTAGCGCGGATATGCTATCAAGTTTAACTAGATTGAAGCAAATTTGTAATCACCCGATGCAATATTTACAAGATAACAGCGAATTTGCCGCAAAAAGATCGTTAAAACTGCAACGACTTGATTCAATAATTGATGAAGCTATAGAAAACAAAGAAAGTATTTTAGTTTTTTCTCAATATAAAGAAATTTGTGAAGCCATAAATAAATTTTTTGCTCTAAAATATAATACCTATTTATTACACGGATCTATTAGCAGAACTGCAAGAGATGCCATGATCGAAGAGTTTCAGGACGAAACTACCCCACCGTCAATATTTATTTTATCATTAAAAGCGGGAGGCGTTGGTATCACCTTAACAAAAGCGAGTCAAGTAATCCACTTTGATAGATGGTGGAATCCTGCGGTTGAGAATCAGGCAACCGACAGAGCTTTTCGTATCGGACAGCAGAAAAAAGTTTTAGTACATAAATTTATTACCCAAGGTACCTTGGAAGAAACAATAGATCAAATCATTGCGGATAAAATTACTTTGTCCGAATCAATACTTAGCGATGATTCTTCATGGCTTAAAGATCTTAATACCCAAACTTTTATGGATTTAATAAAATTAAGACAGGAGGCTCTCTCAGGTGAATAATAAAACGTGGTGGGGAGAAAAGTTTCTAGAAGCTTTAAAGTCCTTTATAGAAGAAGGAAGGTTGAAGCGTGGAAGTGCATACCGGACGGCAAACAGGCTATCTAACTATCAACAGAACCAAAATCAAGTATCAGCTACCATGATGGGTAATATAAATCCATATTTTGGAGTTTATAAAGTTCCGTATTACAAAAGTAAAATTGTTTTCTCAAAATTATCTAATGCTGAATCGATAATTAACAATATTGAAAATGATCCATTATTACTTGCCAAACTAGTGACAAGAGAATTACCTTCCGGTATCTCTAATATCTTACCGCAAAGCAGTAAAGATATAGACACCTCCTGTTCATGTCCGGATTGGGAAAACCCTTGTAAGCATATAGCCGGATTATATTTAAAGATTGCGGAAGAAATTGATTATAACCCTTTGTTATTATTTGAACTTAGAGGAATAGAAGAGAAATTATTATCTCAAAAAATAAAAAAATATATTATTTCATCAAATTTTGTTAATAGTTCTTTAACTCCTACCGAAGTCACAGGTAAAATAGAACTTAAAAATTTCTGGGGTAACCCTCATCAGAAACTTAAAACAAGTTTAATAGTTAAAATCCCCGCCGTTTTGATTAAGAAAACGGGGATAAACCCACCATTTTGGCATAAAAGAAAATCGTTTTTAAGCAGTATGCAAAACATATATCATAATGTTAGACGTTCTTGGCAGAAGCAAATAAAGCTATAAGTTTAACATGCAAAATAGCTGTCAATCTTAGATTAATATATTGTTAATATACCCGAATTCAGCAATTTCTACCTTTAGAGCACTACCTCCCAGTCTTTTGCTAACACATCTGCACCTGAAAAACTTGCAGATCTTTCTTCCTTACTTCCCTCGGTATGCTCGAGCAAATATGTTATTTTATCATCGATACCCCGGTAACCGTATATATAGACACATCTTTCACTATCTATAAAAAACCACTCTTTGCGTCTTATTCGTTTCCCTTCAAAAGCCGACCTGACCGCCTCAACTATATCCATGATTTGTAACGCTCTTAACCTGCTTACATAACAAAAAATTAATAACCCTGAATCATTGTCAAACTTTTATACTTCCGTTAGCAATAGCACCGGCGGTATTTTCCAGTATCTTCATATATCGATAAAATCCGTCATAAGAATCACAATATTTATTCAACTCTTCTTTATCGGCAGAATCGATAATGGTTTTAATTTGAGGCATTTCTTCTAATAATGAAATCATTACCGATATTTCATTACCGCCACTTGACAAAATATCTTTTACCTTTTGATCGATCAGAGATATTAAATTTATTTGTTCAGGTTTAAGTGACATATTAGATGCTAATAAATTTCAAATTGGATATCACATATTAACTTATTTAATAGAATTTGCACAGCAAAAATACATTAGCCATTTTATAAGGAACATAATGTACTATAGTTATGCATTAATTATTAATAATATTCCTAATACGCATAATAGTTTGCCGGCTTGTATTAAAATTTCTTGCTATTGCAGCTACAGTTTTTCCTTCCTCTAATTGATTTATAACTTCCTGTCTTTGCGACTCTAAAAACACTTTTGGTCGTCCAAGAGTCTTTCCTTGTGACTTAGCTCTAGTAAGCCCAGATTGTGTACGTTCAATTAACAAATTACGTTCAAACTCTGCAACAGCATTAATTACTCCCATAGTCATTTTTCCAGATGAACTGGTAAGATCGACTCCTCCAAGAGCCAAACAATGGACTTTGATTCCAGCTTTTTCAAGTTTGGCTACAGTTGCACTTACATCTATAGCATCACGTCCTAGTCTATCAAGCTTGGTAACGACCAAGATATCCTTACTTTCAATTTTATCCAACAGGCGAATAAAGCCCTTACGGCGTGCGGTAGGCATGGAACCGGATATAGTTTCTGAGATTATACGATGTGGTTCAACTTTAAATCCTGCGTCTTCTATTTCTTTTATTTGATTTTCAGAATTTTGTTCTGTTGTCGAAACTCTAACGTAAGCAAAAGTGCGGGACATAACTCGGTATAAAATGTATTGAAAAGGCTGTACTAAATATTAGCTATGTTCTTAATTATGTCAATATAACTTTTGAACATAGAAACAAGCCCTGTTCAAAAACGATCGTTTTCGGACAGCTTTATATTTACAAATTCATAAACATGCAATGGCTCAGTGAAACCTAGATTCTAGTATTTTTTCTTTAACGAATTTTTTTAGATTATCTACCGCATCAAATGAAGTAAAATACTCATCACCTTCATATCGTCTTCTTGCTACCGCCTCCTTTATTGCAGCTCTAAACCCTAGCATGTTCATCATCTCCTCGTGATTCATTCTTCTGTAATGAAGTGCAATCTTTTCAGCATCTGGATAATTGTCTATTTCCTGTTGCCTCAATAATAAGATTTTTTTATCAAATTCCTCCAGTTTCCTGTTCTCTATTCTCTCTTCAGAACCTTCGTCAGGATCTAAAATTTTTTTTACTACATTTATTAGCTCAGCATTATAATCAGAGATACTAATATTATTAAATAATTCATCATAATTTACATTAAACCATTGATAATACTCTTCCTCATTCCTTGCTGCCGTTGCTTTATTATAATTTGCCATTGCCATAATTTCTATGATATTGGACGGAATAATGGATTTTACCAAAAAATCTACCATTCCTACGCCTCTCCTTAAAGATTTCGTATCTATGCGTAACTCAGAATTACCTACTATATATCCATCAGCTAAAGCTATAGGGTATAGTTCTTTTGGTACTTCCTGATAAGGTATAGCTAAATCAATTTTTTTTGCTTCTTTATGATAAGATATTACAAAGTGATTCTCGTCTTCCTGTGAAAACAAAACGCATTTTAGTTTTTTTAGAGCTTTTATTAAAGCCTTTTTATTATGGAGCTTGTAATACAACCTTACAGGCATAAACAACTCTTCTGTAGAGGTCATTATTAATCTTGGTTCTTCAATGCTTTTTCTAAAAATATTAAACATATATTCACGGCTAATTTTTTATGAGATAAAATGGCTCTGAACAGAATAGTAGCTTATATTTATTCTTAAGAAAATTGTTTGTTACAAAAACCGGTACGAAAAACCATAATTTATTATTTTCCACATGATATTAGAAGGCGACATATTTTCCGTGTATATTTTATCTCCCTTTATAATCCGATTCTTCTTTACTTACCCTACCCTATCAAAAAACACTACTTTGTCGGTAACAACACGCCGCAAAAAGCATGCATATACCAATAGTAAAAATAAGTTCTTTTTTACTACTTACAATTATACCAGTCAACATTTAATCTTTTCCTTATATACAGATTTGCAGTAACCAAGTGATAATTTATTAAAAATAGTATTAACTAGTATGTATTAATGTTTACTTATTTATATGAATATGTACTAGTTAATATTAGTACAAAGTGCTGCATATTACTACATACTAGTATATACTTTATGTTTTACAAACAAGTAATGGTATCACGCCGCAAAAAGCATGCATATACCAATAGTAAAAATAAGTTCTTTTTTACTACTTACAATTATACCAGTCAACATTTAATCTTTTCCTTATATGCAGATTTGCAGTAACCAAATAATAATTTATTGAAAATAGTATTAACTAGTATGTATTAATGTTTACTTATTTATATGAATATGTATTAGTTAATATTAGTACAAAGTATTGCGTATTACTACATACTAGTATATACTTTTATTTTACAAACAAGTAATGGTATGAGTATATGCTTATTTTGATAGGTGGAGAAAAGGGTGGAACCGGTAAAAGCTGTTTAACACAAAATATAGCTGTTCTTTTACAAAAGACAGAAAGTAGCATATTAATTATTGATTGCGACCCTCAAAAAACTACATCTGATTGGGCACAGGAGCGTTGTAATAATACAAAAAAACCATATATAGAATGTATACAAATGTACGGTAATATTTTATATAACCTAGAAAGCTTGAAACTAAAATATAAAATAATTTTAATAGATTGCGGCGGTCAAGATTCAAAAGCTCTTAGATCTTCCTTAGTGTGTTGTACACATGCTCTATTTCCTATTAGACCTAAAAGAAGAGATCTAAGGACTATTGCCCATCTAGAAGAATTAATCGAAGAAGCAAAAGTAACTAATAGAAATATGAAATATTCTATAGTAATAAACCAAGCCCCAGCATTACCATCGCAATATAAAAGGATTATTGATGTAAAAGACGTATGCAAAAACTGGAGCATTCCCTGTCTAGATTCTGTTATTTTTTATCGCAATATTTATGACGATAGCGAAGAAAAAGGATTAAGTGTAGATGAAATTGGAACAGATCCTAAAGCCACACAAGAATTATATTCTTTAATTGAAGAGTTTTTAAATGTCAAAATTTGAAGATTTAAAAAAAAGTAACTTTATCAATAAGGTGATAGAGTATTCAGAAGGTAAAACAAAGAAGGTAACAGATAGAGTAACGTTCACTATGGACAAAGAGTATGTAGATATTCTTAATAATATTTCTAAAAAGGATAGAATGTCAAAATCACAAGTTGTTAGGGCGGCAATACTAAAGTTTTCTAGACTTTCTAAAAATGATAAAGACGAAATTTATGAAGAAATTTATTAGCTTCCTAAATAATAACTAGTATAAATTAGTACATATTAGTTAATAGTAATATGAATTAATATGCATCAATATTTATTAGTATTAATTCTTTATAAAAATCAATAAATTAATATTACGCAACAGGAAATTTTAATGTTAAAAGTATTTCAACTACGTATAGCACGTTCTACATTAAACTTAGGAGTAAGAGACATAGGAGCTTATATCAACCTTAGTAGAAGCACGGTTTCTAAAATTGAGCGTATGAATATACATGCGGAGCTCAATATTACCCATGAGCAAAATATAATACTTTTGAAGATTTTTAATAATAAAGGAATTTTTTTTCCAGATAATCATTCTATTAGTTTTAAACATATCGATTGTTCGTTAAAAGGATCAATCACTAGGTTTCAATTACGTGGAAGTCGAGCCGTACTAGGATTGTCACAAAGAGAACTTGCAGATCTTATTTATATCAAAAAAAGTGACTTAAATTATTTAGAAAACCTTGATAATACCTCATTTATCTCAGATAAAAAAACTGAAATTAATCAAAGTAAAATAAATGCTTTTTTTGAAAACCATGGCATAGCATTTCCAAATAATGGAACTATTTTAATAAAATAAATTGACAATGATAGTCTTAGAGTAGTATCTTGTGAAATAGATATAAAAAAAGTGCCAACTCTAGGTCATAGACTTGACACCAATTTTACCATATACAATGGACTTGTAGTAAGAATTAAGCTTGCACCGCATTTTTCTTATACAAGCATTGTATCTGTTTTTTTTGGTAAATACAAGTATTTTCTAGTTTTGGCCTCTTAAATAGAGGACAAATGCAAAATTTATTAATATTAGGGAATAATTCTCTACCATTCACCATAGATAATCCTTTATCTTCTAATTTTAAAGACTATATCAAGCCTAACTTAAACATATTTTCATTCCTTACCAAAACAAAATCCTACACTCCGGTAACCGACTGCGTATTAGAACATATTCTTACAACTACTAACCTTACCAATACTGAGAAACTTTATTGCTTACTAGCAGATAGCCTAGCGCTAATTGGAAAAAACAAAGGATATAGCAGATCTTGTGCACTCCCAAGTGAAGACTGGGCCAAATATCTTGGCTGCTCCAGGTCTTTAGTTTTTACCATGCAAAAAAGTTTAGAGCAGAAGGGATATTTTATTATAAATAAGGACTTTGATCATATAGGACGCAATAAAAGAAATCTTATTACTCCTACTCTTCCTCCTCCGGTTTTTAATAACCTAAACGAAAAGTTTCCTGATAGGGTAGGGAATCATCATCCTTATGATCCTTTAAGTGAATGTAAAAGGTCTTATCTGGATAGAACCAAGTTATTTATAAAACTGAATTATAACCTTTTGAAGATCATTACCGGAAACAGCTATCTAAATCCTATGCAGAAGATTCTATGGCTAAGTTTTTACAGTAGGTGTTATAAAAACCATATGCTTCAGGCAAAAGAAGATTTTTACGTTGATAAATATAGTTACAATGACGGTTCCAGTTTTTCTTTTATCTCTTCTTACAAGGAAATAGCAAAACAACATTCCTGTAATACCAAACATTTATCAAGATCTCTGAGAAGCCTGGAAAAGCTTGGTTTTATAAAAGCGCAAAATATTTACGTTAGAAAGAAAAGAAGCGATAATGCTGATAATAAAATACAGGAAAGGCAAGACGAGTCTTTGTGGAAAATCACTCCTTCTTTACCTGAAGACTATATTTTAGAATTAGAGAAAGTAAAAGATCGATCTAACCTTATATTAAGCGATATAAAAGTTACAGCAGATACAGAAACGTTTAGTCCAAACCTAATTGGAAATTGTTTGATATTAGGAGGCGTAAAATTTAATTTAAACCCGGAACAATCCGATTTTTTGAAATCTTTAATCACCTGTGATAGCAATGATAACGGTAGTGATATTAATTATAAAGGTAGTGTAGTTCCTATTTCACCAATACCGCATACTCCATCCGATGAATCATGTACCGATTCTATAACAGAAGAATTGAGTATAAAGGATAAGGGAGACGGAGAAGATGAATTAGAAGAGTTTTCCAGTGTCAATTATAGTAAATTTTTACCGGAAGTTCCGAAAACCTTAATGACTTCATCTTCTTTGGAAAACATTGGTAAAAAGGAAGATAGGAATGATGGAATCGAATTTGACCCTACTTTCGCAAAATCTGGACTACTATTTAATAAAGATTCTTTATTAAAAATAAAAGATTTAAAAAGTAACTTAAGAGCAAAGCCAAAAGTTATTTTTAATAATTTTTTAAAGAAATTTAAAATAGAAAATAATATTGATTATATCCTTTCTGATAAACAAAAAGGTAATAATTATAAAAACCACAAGTTTAATATTTGTTCTGAGCTGATTCGAAATAAATTAAAAGAATTATCTAAAGATAAAGCCGACAAAGCTAGAAAGTTTGCTTACTCATTGTTGTCCAAAAAACTAGCTAAAGGTTATGCCGCTTCCTTAAGTAAAGGCGAACTAGCCAAACAACTAATTCACCACGCAGCTACGTGGAAACCTACAAAGCTTGGTTCTATTTCAAGAGAACAAGAAATCGATACCGCACTAAGCGTTGCATGGAAATCTATAATAGCAGGCACTTGGCAAGCTCCCTTAGAGTGGGCTAAGGCTGAAGTATTGAATTATGAATATTTGCTATACCTTAAAAAATATCAGGAATCGGGTATTATATCCTACGAAGTAAGAACATTAGAGATAGAGGTAGATAAATTGCTTGGCGGGAGGTGTGATTTAGAAGGTAAGATCAAATCAAGAGCTATTTCCGAATTTGATTATATTAAAAAATCCGATGAAGAACTTTATAAGCCTCAGGATCAATTATTTTATTCTTCTAAAGATATTGTATGCAAAGATATGATCTCAAAATCTGACTATTGTAACAATGCTTTTGAAACTGAACTAGTAGAGGATGCTGCGGGGGAAAGTAATATTATCTATAGTGTTGATTTGTCAAATTTATCAGATAACCAAAAACATATAGCTTTGCATAGTACCGATACGGAAATAATGGAAATTACTACGGCAGGTAATAGACAATATTTCGGTCGGCTAAAAACTATGGAAGTAAATGATAGCGGAGAGTTGGTTATGACGTTAGTTCCAGAGATAGGAAAGGAGTTTATTGAAAGTGAGAATAGAATGTTATTAACCAGCGGTATTATGGAGTTAGGTACTGACTTTGGCAAAAATAGATTAACTTATGATTTGGATGATGTTACCGGTAGTTGTAAAAATGATATATGGCAGGTGCAAGAAAAGTCACGGAGGTTTACAGGTATAGATAAAGCTTTGGCTAGGATTTTAAATAATTTATCCTGTAATTATGATGATAAATGATGTGACTGTGTCTCCCCTAAGGTAAATAAATCCTTGAAGGAGTGATGTTTTAATATCTTAAATAAGATAGAAAATCAATAAGAAAAATAAGGATAAATAAGCTATAAAGTATCAATCAAGTGGTAACCTTCCGGAGGGGTATAGCGGTAATATAAAATGATAAACAAATATCTATTACTGGAAAAAGAAATAGAAGAAATAAATAAGGTTAACAATATCATTAGTTTAGTAACTTGGGATATAGCAGTTAATATGCCTATAGGTTCTATAGAATCAAGAAGCAATGAGATATCATTTCTTAGATCGATAACCTGTTCCAGATTAAAATCAAATAAAATAAATGACTTAATAAGTGCTGCTGAAGGCGAAGTAAAGTATTTAGATAGTTGGCAAGTTGCCAATTTAAGAGAAATAAAAAAGCTAGTTAAAATTACTAATTGCATAGAGGATGGATTATATGAGCGTTATGTTGCCGCTTCAATAAAAAGCGAATTAATATGGCGTAAGGCTAGAGCAGAAAACGATTTTAACCTGCTAGCACCTTATTTGGAAGATATCTTAATTTGTATTAGAGAAATAGCATCTGCTAAAGCAGCTGTAATGGGTTGTTCTAAATATGATGCATTAATCGATGAATACGATCCTGATAGAAAATCATCGGAAATTAAAAGTATTTTTAAAGTATTAAAAAATAATCTCCCGGAAATAATCCGTGCGATCGCAGATAAACAAAAGTCTCATAGTGTCCTTAAAATTAAACCGGTGTCTATTAAGCAACAAAGGTTAATAGCAAAAAAAATTATGGAAGCTATGGGTTTTGATTTTGCTTACGGAAGGCTGGATGAATCTATCCATCCTTTTTGTGGAGGGACGCCTTTTGACGTAAGAATTACTAATAGATACGACAGTAAAGATTTTTTATCCGGAGTCATGAATATCGTACATGAAACTGGGCACGCTTTATATGAACAGTATCTACCGATAAAATATAAAAATCAACCTGTAGGTAAAGCAAGAGGAATGACTATACATGAAAGTCAGTCTTTATTCATGGAAATGCAAATAGCTAGATCAAGGGCATTTTTTACTTTTTTATCAAAATTATTAAGAGATGAATTTAACTTTAAGGGAAAAGAATATTCTATGGATAATCTATACAAGCTAAGTACGAAGGTTAACCCTAGTTTTATTAGAGTTGATGCTGATGAGGTAACTTATCCTATGCATGTGATACTTAGGTTTGAAATAGAAGAGTTATTAATAAACAACGAGATAAAATTATATGAGATACCTAAGATTTGGAATGAAAAAATGTACCAATACTTAGGAATTGTACCGAAGTCCGATAAAGCCGGGTGTCTACAAGATATACATTGGTTTAACGGGTGGTTTGGTTACTTTCCTACTTATACTTTAGGAGCAATTACCGCTTCAATGTTAATGAATAAGATGGGTGATAGCAGTATGTTAGAAATAAGCGAAGGTAATTTTCATAGTATTAATGAGTTTTTAGATAAAAAAATATGGAGTATCGGCTCGTTAAAAGATACCGATAGTTTAATAAAAAATGCAGTCGGTGAAGATAAAATTAACCCTGTTATATTTTTAGATTATCTGTTGCAAAAATATTAGAAATAGTTACATGAATTAATTTGATTCGGTAGGCATGTGAACGGAAATTATATTATACAGGACGGCATAAGTAATAGTAAAAAGCACTATTTATATTACTACGTCATAGGAGTTTTATTACTTATATTTTGTATATCCTTTATTTGTCTTTCATATAACTATTTATTAAACATAAAAAAAGAAAAACAGGATGCTTTTATTGAAGGTAGCGGTGAGGGGATAATCAATATTATAGCTAATGATCTCAAATTCATTTTTGACTCAAATCCAAATCTTAGCAAAACGTCTTTGATAAAGAACCATACAATAATAAAAAAACATGGTTATAGCAATAATTCAGTAATAGGTAATGTACTGTCCGTTAACAGAAAAGGGGAAAACATAATTGTTGATTTACAACCGATCACTTCATTGGTTCATTCAATTTTAAATAAAAACTTTTTTTATAAGATAGTTTTTAACGGTAATACAATAATATCAAATATTGAAGATAGGGAATTTATATATTCAAAAACCCGCCAAATTAATGCAGAAAATAGTGTTATAATAAAATTGGATTACCGTCCTACTTCTTTATATTTACAAAAATATCGTGAAGAATTTAATAACCAATTTTTTGTGGTGCTTTTAGCTTCAGCGCTAGGTATTTTGATAACCGTACCAATACTATTTTACTTTACAAGTAAAATAAATAAGCTAAAAGCAGCTAATATCGAGTTACTTATAGCTGATAAAGTTGCTCAATTAAATATCAATTATATAAAAAGTTGCCAGCAATTAGAACAGCAGAATAAATTACCGATTATACTGCCTGTTAGAAGCCACAATACCAATAACATTGATCTGTTACTGATGATGGAAGAAATGAAAGCTTATACATTAGCTTATACTGCGCGGTGTCGTTATAAATTTGAATTGGAGCTAATATCGGAGGTACAATTTTTGCAGATAAATTTTGACGAGGTAATATTAAAGCAACTTATTATAAGTTTGCTTTATAATATCTTGTATTTTATGAGAGGGGCTAATCATGTAAAACGTTTTTCAGTAAAGTTTAATCAAGATAGTATAAGCTTCATATATGATTCATTTGCTGCCAATGAAGAACATATGATAAACTGGTCTAAAGGATTATTCCAACATCTTACTAATCCATATATTCTAGATTGTCAAGGGGTATTTCAGTTAATTAAAAACTGTAAATTAGATTATAAGATTATTCCCGATCAGGGTAAAAATGAAATTATAATTTTTTTAGAACAAAAGCAAGAGGTAGGACGTGTTATTCGGTTTAAAAGTTAGTAACATATTAATATTAAGTTTATGTATTATGTGCTTGGAAACGGCTTGCGGATCAGTTCAAAATAGACGTTTAAATAATCAAATCGTTAATCCGGTTAAGTTTTTTGTAGATAGAGAAAGCGAATCAAATAAAGTACTATATAATCTACAGGAATATAATACTGTCAGTATCGTAGGTTTAACTAATATAGGGAAAACCGAAATAGTAAGAAAATACGCTGCTCTAAATAAAAATCGCTATGATTTAATTTGGTTTTTTGATTCCGGTTTGGATCTAAACGAACAGTTTGTTACTTTAGCTAAAAAAATCAACCAAACTTTATTATTAGAAAGCCGGAATAGAATTTCAGAAGAGGCTTACAGTGCTAAACAAGAGGTAATGGATTACCTTGCGGGAATAAATAACTGGCTATTAGTGTTCGATAATCTAAGACTAAATCAAAATAGTAGATTAACGGATTTAATAAATTGGAAACGTAATGGACATATCATTATTTGTTCTCAGGATTCTAGGAATTTGCCTAATGTCATTTATATTCATAAGCTAACAAAAGAACATGCCTTAACCCTTTTGCAAAAAATTTTTGGCAAAGAAGTAAAAAATCAGGCAGTTCTAGAAAAATTAATTGATATATTTGACGGTTATCCCGGTTCTATCGTGCGCGGAGCGTTATTACTTAAAGAAAATAACTATCTTTCCTTAGATGAGTATAAAAGTATATTATCGAAATCTTCAAATCCCATGAGGACACATATGGAATTAGTACTAGATTTGCTTACTGATAGCGATAAAGAAATACTAAAGCGTATTTCTGTACTGAATAATCAGAATTTTTCTAAGAGCTTTTTAAAGATAGTTAGTGATAAACCTGAATCAGTAGGAGAAAATTTATACAACCTTAATAGGTTTGGGCTAATAAAAAATACATATCATGACGAAAAAAACTTTTTTGAAATGCACGATGCGGTAAGGGATAGTGTATTACAGTTCTATACCGAGGAAGAAATCAAAAGTGAATTAACTGACATAATTAACAAACTGAACAAAATAATGCCACAGGGAGTAACAAGTAGGTACGCTTTTATAAGCAGTGATTCGAGTATCAAGTCAAATTTAGAGGTGTTATTAGAGAATGCCGAAAAATATAAAGTCGATATTGATATAATATTAGAACTTAGAAAAAATTTAATAGATCACTATGTAGTATCTTTAGATTATTATAACGTAGATAAGATGAAGAACTGGCTTGAACAAAAAGAAGAAAGCGGCTTGATTAAATTAAATAAAATAAGTGATATTGTAAAAATAAACTACGCTTGGTATTTAGCTAATATAGGAATATATGAAGACTTTGCTAAATCGCGATTTATTTCTGCCTTATCTTATTTTAATAAAGCAAATAACGTAATAAAAAATATCCCGGGTCACGCCGAACTAAAGTCAACAATATTATTTCAAATTGCTCAAACACAGGTTTTTGGAGGAGATGTAGAGGCTGCAGAAAAAAATATGGTTGCAGCAGATAAGGTTATACGCGATTATCCTAGTTCAGATTTTGATATGGGTCTATATTGGTTTATAAAAGCCCGAATTGCTTTCTCACAAGGGAATTATAAAGAAGCATTAAGGTGTATAGATAATAATATAGAAGCAGAAGCACACTTACCTCAAGACACCTTTACGGCTCCTACTTATATACAGAAATCCGAAATACTAAACTTTATGAAAGAATACAATAAAAGTTACGAAATTATAAAAAGGATTCAAAAACAGGAAATATCCACTGGCCATGCTGACCATGAGATCCATGCTAGAATACTTACCCAGTTATCAAATGCCGAATTTGGATTGGGGTTAAAGCAAGAGGCATTAAATAATGCAAATAAGGCGTGTGATATTTTCCAAAAGGAAATAAATAAATATAAAATTGATAATATTGTAAATACTGATTTTGCAGCTGCATTAGTAGCTCAAGGTAATGCTTTGGCTGCAAGTAAAAAATATGATGATGCGCTATTATCATATAACCAGGCTGAATCGATTTATTTCAAGAGATACGGTGATAATTACAATAAAATGGATGATATAAACTATTTATTATCCCAAGGAGCAAAAGTATCTTGTACATCTAAGAACCCTTTTTGGAAAAAACACTTTTATGAGCAGCTTGTAAATAATTTTGATTTAACTCATCCAAGAATAATAGAGGTTGAAAAATTATGCCAAAAGTCAGGTATTTAAACTATCAAGAGAATAATATTTCATGATAGACCATTTTACAAATTGGTTATCAATACTCGTGTTATTAAATTGTTCTGCATAAGAATAGACTTCTAGAATTAGGATGAAAATTGCTTCATAGCTTATTTTAATGTTTTCAGGTAGTAACTGGACTTCTTCGATAACTTTTTGACAGGCCTCAAGTAGTAATTTGTAATTATTAACGTAATGGATATTTTTAGCATCTTCGATTAATTCTTTATAATCCACATTAAGAGTTTTTGCTATTTTTTGGAGCAGATCAAGGGATGGGTTAGTACTTTTTCCGCTAAATATGTTGTAAATATTTCTATTAGTACCTGCTTTACGCTCTAAATCCTGTAATTTCCATCCCCTTTCTTGTAGGATTCTGGTTATATTTTCTTTTAATAATTTAGAGCTCATTTTTTAAAATAAATCCATTTCTATAAAATTTCTGCTTGACAAGTATTGTTAATGATAGGAATATATAATCTTATTAGGATTATATATTCTCTAATAGCTATATAACAAAGTTATATGGATTAAAAGCTACATATACTATTTTATAAAAATTCAAACTATAAAAGTTTTATAAATTAAAAAACCACCTGATATCGCACAGTCGCCAAACTAATTGCATCAAGGTGGTAATACAACTCACATGCAAACATGAGAATAATATGTTTATAACAAAAAAACTTACGACTTGCAAGTCCATAAGTCCTAAACCATTTAAGTCGATTGATATCGGTGTCGGTAATATTGTACCGAATTGGATGTATAAAAAGATACTAACTACTGGCGGTAAATCCGATACCATGGCTATTGCCTTGTTATCCGACCTATGGTTTTTGTATCGTTCTACCGGAAAGGAAGAACATCAAAAGGACTATGATTATTTCTGTAATAAATTCAATTTAAGTAGATATCAGGTCAGAGAAGCATTTATCCGGTTAGAAGCTTTTGGTCTTATGAAAAGATCAATCGGTACTATAATAATTCAGGGAAGAAAAATTGCTAATATTTTATTTGTAACCTTGAATGTTAAAAAATTACTTGAGATTACCCCAAGTTATTTACGACCGGAATCGGATGATGACGGCAATAATGATGATCAAAATCAGGGATCTATTTTTTTTAGGTGTAGGGTAGGGGATTCCAAAAATAAAGATTCAAAGATTTTAGATGGAAGAATAGTTAAGAATAATCTAAAAGAAAATAGATCTACTAAATCTAATTTTTGCAAAAATTCCCTTGTAGAAGAAAAATCTACCCAAACAACATCCTTATTACCTGTAACAGGTTTTAGCCTTGCTTCCTTTTATCCTTTAAGCCAACCAGAGACCGCAAAACTAAAGCAACTATGTGGCCGTGAGTTTTCAGGTAATGCCATTAACGAAATACTGCTTAGCATGTCGAAACGTTTAACAGATCGTTTCTTCAAAAGTAAAAAGGCTTTCATGAACTATATGGCTAAGGCCTTAACTTATGAAAAGAGGGATGCGGTAAAAATCAGTAACGAAACTTTTAGGATCAGGTCTAATATAAGCGAGGATCAAATCATAAAACAGCAGCATGAAGCATTTTTAAGCAGGATAGAAGAAAGCACGGATACTACTCTTGCTGGGCAGTTAAGCCGCAAACTTGCTTCTATCTTACCGCCTGATCTAGCTTATGAATTTTTGCTGGCAGCAAAATTTCCTCCGCACGCAACGGGTAGTGATTTTAAAATCAGTTTGCAAAAGGACATTGCCTTAAGTGCAATGCAATACGGCCTGATACTTGAGCAGGTACAGTCAGTACACGGCTCATTCATCAGTAGTCTTGAATTTATAGTCAAGAATCAGGAAGCACCGACTTTCGCCGTTCCTTCCGCTGCTTCTTCAGAGGGTAATAACGAATCTGAAATGTTCCTAAAGGTCTGGAGTAGAATACGTTCTGGGCTGATTAAAACCTGCGGCGAGGGAATAGATCGTAACTGGTTTTCAAAACTTAAGGTAAATGTTGACGAAGAAAGAGGGGAAATAAAACTGCAAGCTCCAACTTTGTTTATCAGGGACTGGATACAGAGGAACTATCAGCATCTGCTTGAGAAGTTCTCTAATCAGGAAAATTACCGCTTAATGGAGATTACTGTATGAATTCATTTTGCAGGCAAGTTCTTATAGCACTTGTAATACCCACTCTAATTATTGTAGGAGTTAACGGCATGGTATTTGCATCCCGTGTTAATCCGCAAATTGCTAACATTAGTTATTGGTATGATGATTCAGATATTAGAGGAGTTATTAAAAGCCGTCTCGGTGATAGTGTATATATTGCACCTGCAGTACCAAACAATTCCGAATTGATCAGAGACGCTGCAGCAGCTGCTTTAGCCGAGGTGCAAGCAGGAAAACCTGCCTTGATACCGGTAAACTTAAGCAATAATCACTGGACGGGTATTGCAATCAGGATGAAGGTTGATGGTAATATTATCGTATTTTATAACGATTCTTTTGGTACTCCCGTTGGTGGCGCGAGTAGTGAAAGCGGTCAGTACATTGCGGCCATAAAAAGAATTCTACCGACTGCCGAAATTGTTGATCTTCGAGTCCATCAGCAGAACGACGGATCGAGTTGCGGTGCATTTACGGCCGAGAATCTGATAGCTTTAGCCGGTCTAAATCAGGTAAACCTAACCCCTGAAGCAGCAAGAGAGTTACTTGCAAAAATTAACGACGCTAGAACAATCCGTATTCTGCAGCTTGGAAGCCTCGAGGCAAAAATAATCACAGCTGCTGAGATAATTGCAGGAAGTATGGCCGGCAAGTACGCGGAAGCAGTAAGCGGAGTTGCCTTTTCTGATATGGCAAATTTAGCCGGAGCTACAATGGATAGGCTTACTCATCTGTATTTGATTGATACCGGCAATATGGGGGTATCCGGCGGAGACGAGGAATCCAGTTACGGACTATGGACTCGGGGATGTTATGGAAGCGGTATATTCAAACCTCAGAATTCACTTGTGGTAAAGCAGAAATCTACGGGAGGATCTATCGGTTTTGACGGCAAGATGGATGATGATACCATCATTGGTATTGCCCTAAACCACAACCAGACAAAACTTAAGCCAAAATCCACTCCTGAAACTGTAGTAAGTAATATCAGTAATAATGCCGGTAGCAAGTTTAGCGGGGATATCAGATCACTAATTGGTAGTCTTTACGGAAGTATCAACATGAATGAAAGGCTAGTGCTAGGCGGTGAGGCTAGGCTCGGTCAGGTTGACGCTAAAATGAATTATCAGTCCTTAATTAACGGCAATAGCCGGTTCAGATTAAAAGGGAGTTTACTTGGGGGATCGCTAACGGCTGATTATTATTACCCTATAGGTAAACTATTTTTAGTACCAAACCTTGGCATTTCTTGTGAGACCATAAGATTCAAAGGCAGGGATCAGGGGAATCTGAAGATCAGCAAGCTTGTTATCCGGAAACCTGCAATTACGGGAGGAATTGCTATAACAGGGATTTTTAAAATTGGAGAATGTCAATTAATCCCGGAAATCAGAGCAGCTTATGAAGCTGGTTTTTCTGTTAAATCAAATAGGCTAAAAATTAGCAATAGCAGTGGCCTTCCTCTTTCTGATTACAGGATACCTGTGCCAAAGGATACATATAGACTTGGAGCAAGTATGGGCATTTCTTTTTCAAGGTTTGAGGCAAGCGCCGGTTATGAGAGAACAGGCTACAAGCGTTATTTGGGGAACAGCTTTTATGGAAAGCTGCGGATTAATATTTAACATTTAACTCTGAAAATTGTTAGGGAGAGTAGTTATGGAAAACAAACATGAGGAAATTAAGGAATTACTTGGCCACATTCTGAATAAACTGGAGAAGCTAGAGCAGAAAATAGAAAAACAGAATGAGGATGTAAGAATCTTTCTTGCCGGCCGGGATTCAAGCTATGAACCTAGTAACCTGTTAATTGCGCAGCAGAAGGCAACTAGAACCTCAGTAGAGTTACTAAGGGAAGAGGTAGAGGAGGTGAATCAGGTAATCAGAGTAATTTTGAAGTGAAAGTATTAAACAAAGCGAGGATATATATAACCCTTATGGCAATGGCAATTATTTTTGCTCTTTACCTTATGGAGCGAAAACATAATTTTGATGGCAAAAGGACAAAAGGTCATTGTTAATGATAAAGCTAAACTGGAAGCGGTAATTAGTGACTTGGATGCTATTGCGAATGAAATTAATTGCATGTTCAGATGCGGTGATGACGATCCTGATCGTTTCTGTTTTAAGAAGTGTACTTCCAAGGTCAGGATTCATAAAGATAATGCAAGAACGGAGCAAAAGGCAATTACTTGAAACAAATAGGGCAAAGGTGAGTAGTAAGAATGAATATAGCGGCAACTAAAATAACTAAGAAGCAGAATCTTTTAAGTGGGAAGGAACTTGCTCAGGCAAATAAAAATAAATTCTCGGTATTTCAAAAAAACCAAGATTTAGAATTTTCAATATTAATGGCAAGTTTTTGTTGTCTACCTTGGGGTATAGGCGAAGGTTCTCCTTTTATTTTTATAGAAGTATTTTTCATGATTTTACCAATGTCTATATTAATTTACTTATTGACTTGGTTATTGCGCTTTAGAAAAAACCTTTCCGAGATAGGTTTATACAAAGTTGTATATTTTGAAGGTACTATAAGTGCTCTGCTTTTTAGGATGTACCAAGCGGGTTTGAAGCTAGAGAGCAAAATAGGAGAATATTATATCCTTACCACAAATTATTATTTATTGCCAAATAATCGTTTTGTAATTGAAGAAGAAGATGGGTACTGCATACTGCAGGCTAAAGTGGTGTGTTTAGAATTTTTAAAAAGGCAAATAGATTTAAAAGATTTTTTAGAAGAATGTGAAATAGATAATGAAAAAACTGCCGATGAGAGACAAAAATATAGCCCACGCGGTCAAGATTTGGTGGTGCCAAAAGTCAATTCCAACACAGAAAGAGACCCAGGCTAATATGATTACAACCCACCAGTTTTTAGCAAATTGCTTAAATGGAGCAATAGCACCTTCCACGCCTTTGTTAATATCAAAATTAGCTAAAGCTTCGAGGGAGAAAAAAAGACACAAGTATGAAAATGATCGGTACATATTTTTTAAAATATACCATAACTGCCAAGGGTTAATTAACAATGAAATGGGTATGGTAGAAATTTTAAGTTCAAGCGTCAAGAGTTAATAATTAAACAGAGAAAAAAATGGGAAGAACAAACAGTCAATTAAATAAGATCGATAAATCTATAGGTCAGAAAATCTATTCTTTAAGGTTAGCAAAAGGATTATCCCGTCAGCAATTATCAAAAGTAATCGGGGTAACTCATCAACAGCTACAAAAATATGAAAAAGGAAGTAATCGGGTTAGTGCTTCAAAGCTAGCGTTAATTGCCAAGGCTCTTGATCGGCAAATACCATATTTTTACGAAGGTTTTGAAGTAGCCGATAACATCCCGCTGGAAACTGAAAGCCAACGCCTTTGCATTGAGGTAGCAAGGAATTTCAGGCGTATTGCTAATAGGGAACATCAGGACGCAATCAATATTCTGGTTAAATCTTTGCTCAAGGAGCGCGTAGCATAAATAAATTAATTAACTAAAGGAGAAAAACAAAAATGAATTACAAACAATCGATTTTAAAAATAGCACAAAGGCGGAAGTTTCTAAAAATAATAAAAAAAATAAATACAGGAAGATTAATCATAACTGGTGCTACGTTAATTCCTATTTTTATTCCGGAGGCATTAGCAATAGATTTGGAGGCGGGAGGAAAGGCGTTTTTTGAGCCGGTAGTTGCCTTTAGCAAGATATACACACCGATAGCAATATTTATAGGGGGTATTTTAGGCCTTGCTTATGTGCCGGGGGAATTAAAGACGAAAGCAATCGGTGCAGGCGGTGGTATGGCGGTCGGTGGACTCCTGGTCAAGGCGGCGGAAAAAGCGTTCGGTATTGTCTAAATTAGCAGGGGAGTTACATATCATGGAACAGATATATTTAAGTAAATGCTTAAACAGACCTGTAAGGATAATGGGTTCTTCCTTTTTCGGTGTTATCGGCGGGGTGCTCGCAATGTTTTTAATGTGGATATTATTTAGCATGCCGATAGGGATAATATCGTTTCTTGGAGGTTATGCTTTAGGGAGGGCATTTGGTATTATCTGGCATAAGGGGAAGTTACAGAGATGGATTTACTGGTATTTACCGTTTGCCGGGATAATAGGAGGTAAAAATCTACCGCAGTCGCATATGAGGAGATTTTTCTAAATGGAAGATACAAGGCTTATGACTGTTCTTGAAAAAGTAACCGGGCAACGGAACATGATTTTAATTGCTGGCGGGATTCTGCTGTTTAGCAACCTGTTTCTTTGCTTTAGCATAATGAGCATAAATCGTGAAGTGATACTTGTTCCCGGTATTGATCGGGAATACAGGATAAAGGGCACTGACGTATCCTTAAGTTATCTGGAAGAGTGGAGCAGGACTACACTGGTTGGGTTACTTGATTTAACACCGAATAATGTACTGCATAAAAAGCATATGATTCTGCGTCATACTTTAACAGGAAGTATTCAGGATATCAGTCAGTACTTTGCTGAAAAATCAGAGCAGCATAAGGAGTTTGATCTGATTACCTATTTTACGGAGACGAAACCGCTGGAAATCGATCCTGAAACTTTATCGGTAAAGGCAACGGGGATTTTAACGGTCGGTTACGGGAAGAGGTATTTTGAGGATAGGGATGCGGAATATCTGCTTGAATTTCAGATGCAGGGAGGAAAGCTCAAACTTAAGAAGTTTACCGAAATTATCAAACCGGATTTAAAGAGCCCCGTAAAAAAACAGGAGGAAGAGGAGCAGGTATGAAAACGGGTCGGAAGAGAATAATCAGCAGTGCTATATTTGCATGTATTGCGATAATACAGGAAGCGGCTTTTGCTACTTCGCAAGATGTTTCGGTTGTAAATAACCGGGCACATGCTTTAAAGGATTCATCCTCCCTTCCTTCCGCTGATGTTACTACTAAAGGTAGTGAGGCTTTGCTTGCACCCTTGAGTAAACCTAATTTAAGGCTACAGAAATATGAAACGGATGGATCTGCAAAGATCAGAGCGGTTGTTAGCTACGGTTTGCAGAACCGTTTTCAAGTACAGGGTAGGAAAATCAGGGAAGTAATAGGCCAGGGATTTTTATACAGTATCAATAGTGATGAATCTGGTAACCATGTTTTTATTACCCCTGTTGCGGCAAAAGGGGAAATTATTGATCTGACTTTTATCTGTGATAACGAGCGGGCAATTGATTTAAGTTTACAAGTTCAAGAAGGAAGAAGTCAGTCAATACTGATTAACGAAAAAGAATTACCGGTTAACAAGACTTCGGGAGCCGTGCCTGCGGGTAATCATGAGCAGGAAATAGCTGCCGTCCATCTACTTAAAATGATGATCAAGGATAGAAAAAGCAGGTATGACGTAGAAATTTTGAATAAGAGCGTGCCCAATACCTTAACCCGAGAAGATACCTCCAGTCTTTCGTTTGTTATCGACCGTAGGTACGGCTGGGCAAAAAACAATCTTAAAGGGCTTAGAGTTGTTATTAAAAATCACGGCTTAGGGCCGGTCTGGTTAAGTAGGGACATCATGAATGATTTATTTGAGGATGTAAAATCGGTACATATTGTCCCTGCTGAGCTTAGAGGAGGAGAAAGTGCTTTTGCATATGTTATCAGAGAGGACGGTAGATTCGGTCAGAACGGGGAGAAGGAATAACCATGGGAAATAGCGAAGAAGATTTGGGCGATAGCAAAAAAATCAGAAACCGGCAATTCATCAGGGTTGCCTGCGGAATAATGGCGCTGGCAATAGTTGCTTACGGTTATGATTTTGTAGCAGATACTCTAAACCCGCCGCCGGCTCCCTCAAAACCGTCACAGAATCAGAAAATTTCGGTCGAGCTACCTACAGATAGGTTAGATGGCGGTAAGATATGGTTTAATAATCTTGATCAAAGACTGAAAAAAGAAGAGACGGCAAGAAAAACTTACGAAGAAGAGCATAAGGAGCTGCTAAGTAACCTGGAGAAAAAAATCATCAATCAAAACAATAACAGTGAAATTGAATTATTAAAGGAGCAGCTCAGCTGGTTAAAAAAGGAGTTAGCGGAAACTGACTGGAAGGTAAATGCCAGGAAAGAGGAAGCCGCCTTGCCTAAGAATAACCATGGTGGTACGACGGCGCATAAAATCAGCGGCGCAGAATCTGCTCCTGTTTCAAAAGAACAATATAAAGATGGAGACAGTTACATCCCGGCGGGAAGTTTTGTATCGGGGGTACTCCGGGGCGGTATTTCCGCTTCAACAGGGGTTGGAACACCTGCGGAACCGCCGCCTATTTTTATTAGGGTAACGGGGCAGGGAGATTTACCGAAGAATTTTAAAATTGATTTAACCAGGTGCCGTATTGTTGCGAGCGGTTATGGCCAGATGGCCAATGAGCGGGTAATAGCAAGAGCCGAGACACTTTCCTGCACCGATAATAAAACCGGTAAAGTGATCGAGACGCAAATAGCCGGAGTAGTGCACGGAACGGACAGTAAGAACGGGATAAAAGGGACGGTAGTATCGATGGCGGGCAAGCATTTAAAGAATGCGGCGCTGGGTGGAATGATCAGCGGTTTTGCGGGCAGCAGTAAAAGCGATAAGGGTTTTATGTTTAATCCCGGTCTTGGTGCAATTTCAAAGGATAAGACCGGTATAAAAGAGAAGATTACCGATTCGGTGAGCGGAGGGGCTAGTAATGCAGCGGAAAAATTAGCCGACTATCATATGAAGATGGCGGAAGCAGCGGCACCGGTAATTGAAGTTCCCGGAGCCGTGCCGGTAACGGTATTTTTTTCCAAAGGAGTATATCTCGGTAGTATTTCGGTAAAAGAGGAGATCAAGCATGAGAGAAAATAGAGGTTATGGATTTTTAGTAAATAAAACTATTAAGGCAAGCGGTAATTTTCTTCTATTTGCTGCTTTAGCGCTCGGATTAAGTTCCTGCGCCGTATACGAGAATAAATTTGATTGCCCGCCGGGAAAAGGTGCTCATTGTAGTTCGGTAGAGGAAATAGAGCAGATGGTAAATAATGGCCGGGTCTGGAAAGTAAACGGTAAGGTTAAAGTAGTAACGCCAAAAAAGCGTCTTAGGGAAAACTGCTCAGGCGGAAGCTGCGATGACTTTTACGAGTTTGATGACGGTCTAAGAAGCGAAAGTAACCCGGGAGGCGAGTTCGGCAATATTAAGCGTTTAGCTCCGAGGTAATGATGATGAAACAAATAGTTGCGGCAAAAGAGAAATTCCTATCACTTGCAGGCTTGGAAACTAATAAGGAGCTTGGCATTTCCATGCCCGACATGAGCCGTCTTGTATTAGACCGCCTTGGTAACCCGGGCGACTGGAGTACACTGTTCTGTTATCGCAGTTTTGATCCTACGCGTGGCATTTTTCGGAACAAGGATGACGGCCTTGGTTTTGTTTTGGAAGCGCTACCGCTTGTCGGTATTGATGAGAAGGTAATTAAAAATCTGCAGCACTTTTTTGATAAGGAAATGCCGGAGAAGAGTTTCCTGCAGTTTACTTTGATAGCAAGTCACAAGGTCGGTCATATTTTAAATCTGTGGCGGAAGATGAGAATAGTAGATGATCCGTTTTTAAACAGGATCACGCAGGATAGATTAAAATACATGAAAACTCTTGCTGAAGATTATGGAAATTCCGGTTTAAAAATTGCCCGTAATTACAGGATTATCATCAGTTTCAATTCAATGCAAATAAGCGCAGAGCAGATTGTCAATTTCAAAAGGCAATTATGCAAGAAACTTGAATTGCTCAGTCTTGAACCCTTAACAGTGCCTGCACAAGGGTTAATGGATTTAGCCGATGAAATGATGACGCAGGAAAACGACATAAACCAGAGGAGTAATAAATTAAATCCGTTAATGCCGTTAAATGAGCAGATTTTAAAGCCCGGAAAAGACCTTGAGGTCAGGGAGCAGGAAATCAGAGCCGGAAAAGCCATAACAAGAACTTACGGCATAGCGGAATACCCTGAGTATTGGTCACTGGTTGATATGATCCGGTTACTGGGTGATAAGGGTGATAAAGGTTCTCCCTCAACCATACCGGCACGTTTCATCATTAATTTTACGGTGGCAAGCGATATGCCAAAAGGTAGTAGTGAGCGGTTAATAGCAAGAGGTGAGCAGGTAAGGAAATCAGCAGAGCAGTTTCTGGCAAGATTTGACGGGAATCTAAAACGGGAAGCAGCGGAGTGGGCAGAGGTAATTGACGATTTAAAAGAAGGAAGAAGGGTTTTAAGTTTCAATTTTACGGTCAGTATTACGGCGCCTG
>Ga0209229_10000096_pt1 | contig 31409 bp, 25 predicted proteins | sample SanBayMetagenome_FD_187466 | JGI IMG/M metagenome (GOLD analysis project Ga0209229, IMG submission 187466) | Freshwater and sediment microbial communities from dead zone in Sandusky Bay, Ohio, USA (SPAdes) (version 2) | ecosystem: Environmental > Aquatic > Freshwater > Lentic > Sediment... | reverse complement strand
CGAACTCGGCGATCAACGACGCTCCTACGATGCGGATAGAGGAAGTGCGTGAGATGCACCATCACACCAAACCTCTCGTCAACATGCATTCCGCTGATCACAAAGTCTGCCTTCAGCTTCGGTATCAGAATCGCATTATTCGTCGCGGAATGCGTTGACGTAATACGCTGGTAGCCATGTTCTCGGGCGAAGGCAACAACGAATGCTAACACGGCGGTGTAGACCCCTCCACGGCGATGCGTAGGGTCGACCGCGGTATTGCGCATGAGCAGTGTGATCGGATCATCCTGCTGAGCAAGCGTCCATCCGATGATGTCACCCTTGTGCTGAATGAACCACTGAAACCGCTCGCCGCCTGCAAACGCCTTGTGCCGTAGGGCGAATTGCTCACGGTCGTGATCCGACACATCACCGATGAGGTCTGTTTGCTCGAATCCGGCGAAGTACTGCGACTCTCGCTCTTTGTAGAGCGTCATGAACTCGTCCTCGGTAGCAGGACTCAGCGAATAATCTGGAAGCAGTGGAATTTCCATCTCCAAAACTAATCACCAATGCTTGGTACAACGGTATCTTTGCACTGCCTATGGACTTCCAACTCCTCATCTCAAACCTCACCAACCCAACACTCCTATTCTTCTTGTTGGGAGTGTTCGCAGTTCGTGTGAAGAGCGACCTTGAGATCCCTGCGAGCTCTGCAAAGTTTATCAGCCTGTATCTGCTCTTCTCGATTGGCTTCAAGGGCGGACAAGAGCTCATCCACAGTCCGTTGACGGAAGAGATCATCTGGTCATGCATTGCTGGCGTCGTCGTTGCGTCGATCATACCGCTCTACACGTTCTTCATCCTCAAGCGCAAGCTGTCCGTCTCTGATGCGGGTGCTGTCGCAGCTGCGTACGGTTCGGTAAGCGCAGTGACGTTTGTTACAGCCTCTACGGTACTCGAGGCACAGGGTATGACATTCGGCGGACACATGGTAGCGGTGATGGCTCTGATGGAGGCTCCTGCCATCATCGTTGGAGTGATGCTGATCTCATTGTACGATCACGACGCCAATACGAAGGTGTCTGTGCGTGACGTATTGCATCATTCACTCACGAACGGTAGCGTCCTCATGATCATGGGGAGCCTCGTCGTCGGTATGATCTCCGATGAGAAGGCTGCAATGGGCATCAAGCCGTTCACGACCGACATCTTCAAGGGCTTCCTCGCCATTTTCTTGCTGGAAATGGGCATGATCACCGGCAACAAGATCGACGCATTCCGTCGCTATGGCTGGCTGGCAGTGCTAGGGGGCATTCTGATGCCACTTGTTAACGGTACAGCTGTGGCGTTCTTGAGCCACGCCTTCATCGCCGACCCTCCCAACCGTTTCATGTTCGCTGTACTAGCTTCAAGCGCTTCGTACATCGCTGTTCCTGCAGCTATGCGTTTGGCCGTCCCAAAGGCCGATCCCGGACTCTACATCCCGATGGCGCTCGGCGTGACCTTCCCGTTTAATATCACCGTTGGTATGCCGATCTATTTGTGGATCGCGCAGCTATAGACGAAACGACGTCGCATCCCCCTACCGCTTTACGTTCGCTACTACCCCCATGACGTCACCGAAGCTCATCAGAGGTGTGATTGAGTAGTGCTCGAAGAGCACGCGACGGCGATACAGCACCATCACAAGGTGCAGATCAGTAATCGTTCCGTCACGCTCGGAGATGACACACCCAAGTGCATTGGCTACAGCATCCTCATGGTCGCTGCACAGCGAGATGAGTTTGGGATCAATGCGCAATTGCTTCGTCATTGAGTCGCATGTCTGCACATCGTCGGATGAGAATGCTACTACCCTACACGGGAGCGGACCCGACACGTCGTGATAGCGAATGATTACGCGGAGCTGCTCAACACAATGCGAGCACGTTGCGCCGAGATGTCGCACAACAAGCAAGGGCTCAGTGTCCGACACGGCAAGAAGATCAACAGTGTCGCCCCCTGCTGACAGCAGTGTTGGCAGATGAGCGAGCGTTCGTTGCTGTGCTGATGCTCCAGTGATAAGCGCCACTAATGCACAGACAAGTGTAAGAACAACTCTCATCGCACAAGCACAACCATATCGCTCACCTTGTAGCGATGTCCATCATCAACGCGCACGAAATACGAGCCTGCTGCATAGCCTTCAACATTGAAGCGCACAGTAGGTGTTGCCGAAGCTGTTGTCGTGAGCACCTGAAGTTGTGCTCCACTCACGTCGTGCAATGATACCGTTACAGGATTGTCACCGAGGAGCTCTGGCAAACGCACGCTGAGTTGCTGCATGCGTCCTGCCACTGGATTCGGGAAGGCCATTGGGTTCTTCCACGGCTCTTCATCCACTGATGAGGTGCCCGGCAGAATCTCGATGAGATTCATCATACCCCAGTCCTCGTGCGGAAGGAAGTGACAGTGCATCACTGTTTTGCCATCGAACTGATTGAAGCGGTGACGAATCGTGTATGTCGTCTGTGGCTGCAGCATCAACACGTCGTGCCACACCGGCTGCTCCATGTACATACCATTGATCGCAACCACTTGAAACTCGTTCACGTGAATATGGAACGGATGCCATCCATCGCTTTCGTTGCGGATGGTCCATTCTTCAACATCACCTGACTTAACTGTGATGTTGACGACATCGTGATTAAATGGTGAGTTATTAATCGTGAATACGCGGCCAATCGCAGTTGAGTCTGTTGCGATTGCACCAAAGTCTCCATTGCGGAAGACAACTTCTCGCGTACCTGTGATCTCCTCATTGCGGATTGAACCTTCCTTGATAGCAATTGGCAGCTTTGCTGGCATCGACATCGCTGGGACGATCGGATCGCCCGCACGCACGATCGTTGCCATTACGCGACTCTCGATCTCCTTCATGTTGCGGTCAAGCGTCTTCATGATCACGATGTACGTTGCATCATCTGTTGGAGCCGACACAAGCATGTCTGCTCGTGAACCAGCTGTAAATGGCACCCACGAAGCAGCAGCAGCTTGAGCAAAGTAGAGTCCGTCGCGTGCAATGTTCAGATGCTCAACGTCTACCGTATCTGTACCAACGATCTTCTTCCATTGCAGCCGCATGGTTGACATATACGTTGCGTTGATCATCCGCCAACGCTGGATCTCGCCTGGGCGCATCGTGATTGTACCACCAAGGACACCATTGATAAACACTGGGCTGTCCACACCAACGAGAGGTTGAAATGCTGTCGTCGATGTTAAACGTTGTGGATATGGAATCGTATTTGTTACGGTATCAACGAAGAACGACGAGAACAAGAATACGCGGTCTTGCATTGCCAGCAACGCAGGATCAGTGATGGTCGGATCCGTTGGATCTTCAACAACGATCGATCCTGCTAGACCATTGACGACTTGCGAAAGCGTTGATGTGTGGTGATGCGGATGGTACCAATTCGACCCTGCGGCATGATTCTGCGGAAGTGCGAATTCATAATCAAACTTCTCTCCTGGTAGGATCGCAAGAAGCACATTGTCGCCATTGCCCTTCGGAGAAACATTCAATCCGTGCACGTGCAGGTTGGTCGTGTTCGCGCGTTGTGGGTAGTTGCCCTGGTCTGGTAGATCTTGATCTGGATTGGGTGGCAATTGGTTGTTGAGGTGAATCTTCATCGTCTCGCCCGGCTTTACGCGCCAGAGGTCACCGGGTGTTGTTCCGTTGTATGTACGCGCCTGCACCTTCCGACCTTGGATATCGATCGTCGTCATGACGAGGTTCAACGTATCCACGAGAACGCCATTTACTGCGCGAACACTGCGAGGCTGTGGAATCTCTTGGTCTGTGTTCTGCGCAAGCGCAGTTCCGAGTCCGACAATAATTGTCAGCAGGAGCACGAGGTAAGGACGGAGCATGTGTTGACCTTTCGAGTAGGAGATTATGCAAAACTACGCAGTGGTCTATCCGTAGGTACTGCCGATTCCTATATTCGTGTCCAACCGACAACACTTTCCAATTCCAACGCAAGGAACATCATGAAGTGCATACTATCGCTCTGTGCAGCGCTACTGGCCATAACGTCTACAGCATTCAGCGGTGACGTTACAATCGGACTCCAAACAGGTGTTCCGGCACTGTTAGGTGCTCGCGTAGCGTACATGGGTGGATCAGATGAAAACCGCGATCTCGTCGTTGACGGTACCGTTGCCCTCACAACCGGATGGACGTCGAACATTGGCGTGGGATACTCCTTGGCAGGGGGCCCGTGGTACGTAGGTGCACGATATCACTACTTCTCGGTTGACTTCTTGTTCATCGAGGTAGAAGGTGGTGCAATCGGACCTGAAATCGGATACATCACACCAGTCTTCGGATCCAAGAGCATTTACTTCAATGCGTTTCTCGGTGCCGCTATGCGCGACGATTTCGGTGATCTCGGTGTAACTCCGACTGCACAGATCGGACTCAACATCGCGTTGTAGTGTCGATTCGAGAAGCCATGTACATCACCTCGGTCTGTCCACTACTCGCTGGCGCACCTATCGTGCTGTTGCAAAAACGCCTATCGTAGCATTTCATACATGCAAGCCCCCTAGAACACCGAGCTGTCTTTAGGGGGCTTTGCTGTTAATAATCTCCACCGATTGTGCGCGCAGAACGTTGCTTCGGAAACGATGGCAGCCGTGTTGGACGGCGAGTCAGATTCGTTGTGTCCGTCAGTGCACGCATGAACGCAATGATATCAGTCCGGTCCTGTGACGTGAGATCGAGATTGTCGAACGGTAGAGTCTGATATGGCACATCCCATCCTATACCCTTTCCACCACCACGTGCGTAAAAGTCGACTACTTGCTCGAGTGTCTGATATGCACCGTTGTGAAAGTATGGAGCGGTTAGTTCGACATTGCGCACCGTCGGAGTCTTGAATGAATGTCGATAGATCGCCGATTGTTCGCGTCGAATACCAGCGGCACGACCGACATCAGGATCTGGCGTAGCATCTGCTGTGTCAACTTTGATCGGCACTCCTAGAATCTCCGACTCGCTTTCAACAAACGCTGGCGGCACATATCCGGCGAACGTTGGTGGAAAGTGACACGAAGCGCAGGCTGCCTTGCCCATGAACAGGTTCATGCCTCGACGCTCACTTGCACTGATCTGTACTGATTCCCCACGCAGGTAGCGATCAACGCGCGAGTTGAACGATCGCAACGTGGTAATGTATGCACCTAATGCGAGCCCCACATGCGTTGCATCAATTGCCTCGAGACCACGCACACCAAACGCGCGTTCAAACAGCGCTACATATTCCTTCGAATCACGCAGTCGTCCAACCATATCGATCAGTGAGGAGCCAAACTCATCTTCGTGCGTCACGACGTGGGCAACAACGTCGTTGAGCCGCAATGCTCGCAGATCATAGAAGAAGCGTCGTGCATAGACGCTGTTGATCAGGGTCGGAGCATTGCGTTGAATCGAACTATTACGACCAAGCGCAAGGCTTTTGACGCGTCCGTCAGTGAATGCTAGCTCGGGCTGATGGCATGATGCACATGCACGTTCGTTTGTTGATGAGAGAACTGGATCGAAGAACAACAATCGCCCCAGTTCCACCATCTCTGGTGTGTGCGACGCTGATGTCATTCCAGTCGTGGCGTACGGGTTAAACACCTCATCATTGAACATGCTGGTTCCACGGGGATTCACCACGATGAGACCGTTGCCAACTTCATCTGCAAACTCGATCTGCAGTGCTTTCTGCAGATGTGCAATTCCCGCATACAGTGGGTCGAGCGAAGTGCGTATGAGCGCCATGCGATCGCATTGCTCAAACGATTGTTTCATGTAGCGTTGCGCTTCATCGACATGCGCGAGAGCTTCTGATAACGTCTGTCCGCATTGAGAGGATGTACACCATGGCTTGTAGGTAAGAAGAATCTCTCTGATCGTGATCAGCGCTGGTGCGTTGTCGTGGAGAATTGGTTCAGATGCTGGACGATCAAATCCTGTTATGCCCATCGCCATGATGCGCATGACACCGGTGCGCGAAGCCTCGAGCATCATACGATCTGTCCAGGGTGCTTGACGAAGCATCGCACCTGTCATTCGCAGAGCCGTTACGAATCGATCTGCGCGGTCACGGATACGATCTATCTGTTCGCTAGTGAGGGTATCACTCTCGAAGAGCGCTTCGTCGATCACCTGAAGTCCTTCAGGCTCGAGAATATCAATGAATGTCGACTTCGGATCGAGCTTTGGCAACGGAGCACCGTTGAGATGCGCAGTCACTGTTCCAGGATCGAGATACTCGATTAGAGGTTCGCAGGCTTTGTATGCACGATGTAGAGAATCATAGGACGCATAGAGCAAACTCGCACTATCCCCAACAGACGTTGTTCGGCATGCGTTCGCGAACCGTATAGACGTCTGCTCTGCTTCTCGAGTGACCTTCTCGATGAGTTGGCGTTGAACGTCTTTCCGTTCTCGATGTATGTCACGTGCCAATGCACCAACGACAACAGCAATGACAACGATGCTACTTAGCGCTACTCCGAGCCGTTGCATGTAGAGTCTTTCTGCTAGGGTGATGAAACGCAACACAGGACCGGCGCCGTTGTGGCGTCGGTCCTGTGCAGATTGTCGTTACGTAGAGAGGTTAGCGCTGAATGACCACTTGTTGTGTGGTGCCATCTGTGAAACGCACGTAGTAGACGCCAGTTGCGAGATCCGCGATGTCGAGTGTCGTTGCATTGCGTACGACACGTACACGAGCACCTGTTGCATCATACAAAGCAGCATCAACCTCGCTTGTGAAGTTGAGTTGTGTCGATGTTGGATTTGGAAACACCGATACTGCGCCCTGTGTCCGGCCATCGTTGTCCTTCTCGATTGAGCTGACGAGTTGCTTCAGACCCGTGACCGCGAATGTGAGCGAGTTCTTCGCTGCTGCGTCGCTGATCGTTGCATTGTCAGGATGTTGCGCGTTCATGAGTACAGTATTGCCGTCATCAAGTGACGCGAAGCCTGTGATTTCTGAGCCGTATTGAGAAATTGCGAGACGATAGAGGTTGTCGATCGTTGGTGCCTTCGACATATCAAGCAACCATGCTTCGCAGTTTGTACCGCGCATACCTGTGTTTGGCATACGACCGAAGTTTACACCATTGAGGTCCTCTTCGATGACCATGAATGTCTTGCCGTTTACATACAGGAAACCAATACCATCGGGGTTAGAGAAGTGCTTCTCAGGATAGCGTGAAGGTACCGAAGCTGCATCTGTAATGTATGGACCGCCCTCGAGGAACGAGCGGACCGAATTGTCGTTGAGATCAAGCACAAGCACGCGGCCGTAGTAGTCCATGTGTGCGCTGCTGTCTACCGCTACGCCTTGTTCCTTTGCGCGATCGTATGTGTGCTGTGGAAGTGTCCAACCATCGGCAAGAGCAGACTTATAGTTTGCACCCGGACGATCCTGACCTGTTTCTGTGATATAGATCTTGCCGTCAGTCTTGTTGAACGCACCCCACTCAAGACGTGTGAAGCCCGTGATACCCTTCGTCTTCGCCCAGTTGTGCGGTGCGACAAGGATGTCCCAATCAGTTGCTGGATTGTTCGGTACTTCTACCCATGTGCCTGTGTACTTACCTGCATCTTGCTTGTAGAAGTATGTCTTGCCCTTTGTGTAGTCGCCTGCTACATCAGCTACGAACTTTGTGAGGATCGAGCGACCTGCTGCACCGTCTTCGAACAAGAAGATCGTCTTGCCGTCGGGCATCACTTGACCGCCCTCGAAGCCTTGACGGCCCCAGTTGTAGTACTTACGAACTGCCTTGGCTGTCTTCGGGTCGATTTCAACCATCCAGTTCAGATTCTGAAAACGCTTGATGGTCTTTCCGTCGAGACCAGGAAAACCTGATGGCTGCTTAGATCCGATCACGAAGTCGCTCGTGTCGCGGAATCCCTTGCCTTCGGCATTGATACCCTTGTTCGATGACTGGTACCATTCTTCAGCCGTCCACACACGACCGAATCCAGACATGCCACCGCAGTTCATACCTGTTTCGCCGACTGTGTTCTTGAAGTCAACGTTGAAGAACTTACCCTTACGACCATCTGGCAGTGTCTGGTCAAGCACTTCGAGTGTTCCGTCTGCCTTCTTGCCGAGCTTGAACATCGTCATACCACCACCGTCACCAATCTTATCGTTGGCTTCGATCATTTCGTGGTTAACGATCAGATATCCGAGTGAAGAGCCTGTTTCGTCCGCTGCATAACCGATGTAGTCGTGCCACTGCTTAGCTGCAGCGCGACCCATGTCTGTCTCGACACTGTCAACACCACCGACAAAGATGTTCTGATACTTGAGTGGTGATGGTGGAACTACGACACGACCCTGGAGGTACGGGATCATTGTTACTGGTTCGATGCGAACAGGGAAGTCCTGCGCGCTAACTGCGCTCACAGCAATACAACTTGCTGCAAAGAGACCCAACATTTTCATATGTGCTCTCCGTGAAATGATAATGGTGTTAAGGTTCATCATGCTTTTACGATGCGAACCTATCGAACCAACATCACCGCGGTGTTAGAGCTGTGTAACGTTATCTGTACTGTCTGTAACGGATACCTGACATTCCGGTAACACAGATGTAATGACGTCAAAACGCCTCGTTAAATCCAAGGTAGAACTGCGGAACACCACGCGACACACCCACATCAAGACGCAATGAGATGCGTTCCTCGGGTACGAGCAAGAATCGTATTCCTGCTCCATAACTCACCCACATCTGGTTGACTGCAATACCTGATGCCTGCGATGTCACTTGTCCGGCATCAGCAAACACGGCACCACGAAAGCGCCAGACAATTGGAAAACGTGCCTCGGCTCCCGCTAAGAGAGAGATGCGATCTCGTTGCTGTGCATCGATGATGCCTCGCATGTTGTTCGAGCCACCGATACTCGGCATCTGCACGAATGGTGGGTTGCCGTCTGCTGACTGAATGAGAATACGAGCGGCGATAGATGCTTCACTCGTGATCGGGGCATACGCACGTGCATCAACTGTCGTGATCGCCGAAGTAAATGTACTTCCGAGTAACGCACCATAAAAGATGGTGTACGTTTCGGCAAATACGCCATTGCGTGCATCGAAGTTGTTGTCGCGCGTATCATACGATACCTGCGGTCCGATGCCATTAAACCATCCGCCTTGGGAACCAACTACTTCTCCGCGACCGAGTGGACCTACACTGCCGTCTTCACGTGGTTCGACAGAGCGTATCTGATCATACCGAAGATCGAAGTGCACACCGGCACTTAATCCGTGCTGAACTCTTCTTCCCGACAATGCATAGAGCATGCGTAGTTCAAGCTTTGCACCATACGGTGTGTACAGTTCGGCATTCGACGATGGATTGTTGTTACCAACGCCAAAGAAGTTGTACGGATAGAGGTACCACTCGACTCCACCCTCAATGCGAATGCGGTTGCTATCGAGATATATCTCGGGATAGAATCCGAGTGAGAACTGACTCTTGAGTGTTCCTTGCAATGCAACTGCCAGTGACGAAGTGCGCATCGTTGGATCAACATTGTCGCGATACGTGATGAACGCGGTCAATGCCGCCATCCAACTGGTTTCGGGCGTGTAGGCAGGTATTGGTACAAACGACCAGTCGTAGCCCGTCTGGAGACTATCCTCTTGCGCCGTCACGTGGACAACCGCAAATGCCATGATGATTACTAGTCGTGTTCGCAGCTGCATTGATGTCCTTTCGCCTTCGCGAAACACTCGCGACCCTCAGATACGCTGAACCATATGATGGCGACGGCTCCAATTGCATCGGCATACGCAAATGCTGTCAACTCGTACACTGCGGAAGATATGAGGACTGCGATGCTCATGTAGATACACACAAGCGTGCAATTTGCATCAGCGAGAATAGGAGCACTCTTCAATGCACGTCCAATCTTGCGCTTTGCAAATACAAGTGCAGACATGACTGCGATTGACACTGCTGAGATGACAACACCCCAGAATGTAGACTCCGGTGCTTTGTGCTCGAAGAGATTCACAAGTACCGTCACTGCAAGCATGGCGGATAAACCGTAAAACGCCCAACCAGTGATGCGAAGAGCTTGTTGTTCAAACGCGGTCTGGTCACTTGCGGTTAGTCGCTCTGCGCTATCAGCAATGCGTCGAATCATGACGTACACACCTACGCCTGAGATCGACTCAATGAAACTATCGACGCCGAAACCAAACAGAGCAAGCGTCTCGTCACTATATCCCATAGCAGTAGAAACAATACCCTCTACAATGTTGTAGAAGATGGTGAATACTGCGAGATACTGCGCTCTGCGATAGAGGTCTCTCACCATACCACCTGGTATTGAAGTGCTACCTGTGAGCGTCGCTCACCTTTTACGAGTTCACCAAAGGGATCCCGCGATGCATCAATCCCATACGTTGGACGATTCTGAAGTTCAAGCGTTAGCCTGCTACGAATCCCGTCAAGGAGCAGTGAGCAGCCGATACCATATACATCAGTGAGTGATCGATCCAGACGCTCGTACCACGCTAGGTTTGCACTGACGTAGGGCATAAGGCCGAAGTCGCCTAGGACCTTTGGGAAGAACACTCCAACATGCGAGTACACCACATTGCCAGTACCATACATCGGGAACGCGTTACCCCATGACGGACCATACTGTGTTAGCGGACGCAATGCTGTGCTATCGTCGGATGTCAGCATTGATGTGCCTGTGTTCATTGCACCGTTGTACCGCAAGTAGTTTGTTCCATAGTCGTGATGAAACAAACCTACGTACGCACTGAGAGTTGTTCCCCATCGATCAACAGGTGCATCGTACATCGATTCGACCGCAAGCAACAGCATGTCCTCGTACACGGTATCCGCACCGCGTGATCGCCACATCGCCGAAGGCTGATAGATAGCTCCAGCCGCAACGTTGAACACCTTGCGTGTTCCATAGTATGTGCCAGCCATATTCGGCACCTGATGCGGCTCGTGATCGAAGAACTGGTAGATCACGTACGCCTGATGTTCAAGCGTGCGCTGGTTGAGGGCAAAGTTTGCTTGTGGTGATATCGGGCGGACGGCCTGACCGTTGGTCGACACCGACATGGGGTCAGATACAGCGACACGATAATCGATCGGACCTATCTGACCTCGAGCACTAATGCTAAGCTTCCGTCCAGTAACGTCGTTTTGTTCGGACGTCGCCTGCGCGAACAACGCGCCATCCATTGTTGGCAATGCGATGATTGCTGGTTGCGAGAATCGACTCAGTCCGTTCACAAATGACAAGCCAGCGCCAATCTTCAATTCATTTGCATCGAAGAGTCGATACTCACCAAAGAAGTCATGGAAGTATGCTTGGATCCGACGATTACCCGCGTTTTGATACGCGTAGTTGAAGTTGTTGAAGCCGTAATGCAGAAACAGTGTTGCTCGGCTATTGATGTTCGCAAACGCTTGTACGCGAGCACGACGAACACCGATGTCGAACGACTGATCCTGAGGCGCACCTAGGGCAAGCGTTCCTGGGTTGTTGTGGTTGTACCGGGCCCATAACTGCGCAAACAGTTGAACCTTGATTGGTGCGATAGAGTCGGGCTGTGTGCCCCAGTTCATGTCCTGAGCTAGCACGTTGTCTGAAACCACGGCAATCATGAAGATTGCAGTGACAATGAGACATCGAACAATGGCGCGTGCAGGCATGCCGGAAAATTAGGAAGGTCTGAACAATCAACCTGCGCAGAGCGCTATATTTCGACATGAGATGCCTCTACACACTCCTTGCCTTCATCATTGTGTCCTCTGCCGCCATCGCTCGCGGTGACGTGTCTACTACCGAAGCGGCTCAGATGATGAAGAAGTCTTCAACGATCGTTGTAGACGTACGCACGCCTGCCGAATACGCCGAAGGCCATCTCTATAATTCTCGATTGATCGATTACTACAAGACCGATTTCTGGTCGCGTATAGCACTGCTTCCGAAGAACGCCACCATCATTGTCTACTGTCGGGTCGGACGCCGCAGCAAGGATACCGAAACGAAACTTCGCGAGATGGGTTTCTTGCATGTCTACAACATGCTAGGGGGCTTCGATGCGTGGAAGAAGGAACAGCGTAAGTATGAGAAGTAATTACTTCCTCATTGGTGTTGCGTGCATCCTGTTTGCAGCGGTGTATGGGTGCTCGCAGCAGACGCCACATCGTGGTGATGCTGTCATCGCAGATACAGCGCTATTTGTACCACCAGACACATCAACCATCCCGCATAACGCAACCGGCGATATGATTCGCTATGGTCGCGAGCTTCTGGTCAACTTCCCCTACTACCTCGGACCAAAAGGTTCTGTTGGTTCGTTCGGTGGCAATGGTTTGGGTTGTCAAAACTGTCACTTGGAAGCGGGAACACGTCCGTTCGGACTCAATTACTTCTCAGCGCACGCTCGCTATCCACAATACCGTGCCCGCGAAGGCAAGATTCTCACGCTCGGCGACCGCATCAACAACTGCATTGAACGCCCCCTTAATGGTAAGCCGATGCCGCTCGACAGCAAAGAGATGGTTGCGATGCTTGCCTACATGCAGTGGCTGAGCACAGATGTACCTGTTGGCAAGCGTGTCCATGGCGACAACCTAAAGGGAATCGCGTTGCTTGATCGACCTGCGGATCCTGGTAAGGGGCGCATCGTGTATGAAAAGCACTGTCAGCGGTGCCATGGAGATGATGGACAGGGCGTAATCAAGGAGGATGGAATCGCGTACGTGTATCCTCCACTCTGGGGTCCGCTTTCCTACCAACCAGGATCTTCAATGCACCGCTTGATCAAGTCGGCACAGTTCATCAAGTACAACATGCCGAATGACATTGCGAGTTGGGATAAACCGGTGTTGACTGATGAAGAAGCGATGGACGTGGCAGCATACGTCAATGACGACAAGATGCACACACGTCCACAACCTGACCTCACGAACGAGTATCCAGTGCAAAAGGAAAAACCACTGGACTACTATTGGCCACCGTATGATGATCCGTTCTCTGCCGAACAGCACAAGTATGGTCCATTCAAACCCATCTTTGAATGGCGCAAAAAGAACGGTCACCCTACTGGGTACTGAGCACTCCTGACTAGCGTGCGATCACCATCGGCGCGCGGTACTCAACACCGCGCGAATCTGTTACGACAACTGTGTACAACCCATTAGGTAGGTGTGAGGTCGCAACCTGTTCACGCGTTCCGTGTGAGGTCTGCGTGAGTACTCGCTCGCCCGTTAGCGCATATATGTCGATGTTCGAAACACCAGACGCTGGGTTGGCAACGACCACCGCATCTGCTGCAGGCATTGGCGTTACCACGATCGGACCCTGCGCGATCTGATCGCGTGGAACAGACACGACGTCGGTGATTGTGATGTTCGGCGTTCCGGTGTTGGTAATGGTCGCGAAATCGGGATCGATCGATGTGATGCGCACATGATACTCCTTGCCGGCTGGCACGGAGAACGGAACCTTCCAGAGGTATCCTTGTGATCGTGCAAGCACACTATCACGAATCAACGCTACCACCTGGTTGTCTTTCACAAGTTCGATACGTACAAGACCACGGATATTGGTCTTCCACGATATCGCGTATCCGTTGTCGTATACCCACTGCACATCTACACTCGGACGCGTTACGTCGAGATATGCTGGTGTTACATGTGCAGAATCAACAGCCGACCATACACTGGCAAGTCCTGCAGCAAATGACATGGCTCGCCAGTACACCGTGTACGTTGCTGACTCCACTGCGACACTGGCTCGGTCGCTGCTCGTGACAACATCTGCGGCACTCGATGCGAAGGATGGATCACGTGATACCTGAATACGGATCGAATCGACACGTCCGTTTGGTGTTACACGAAACGCATGTGTTGCGTTCTCAAGGATTCGCTCACCACGTACCGGCCACGTGAGAAGTGGCGACTGAACAACATCGAGTCGGGTTTGTGGAATGCCGAAGCAGAACTCGCCCCCGGTTGTTGATTGCGCAGCTAGTTCGCGCGTAGTTGAGTTATACGTCGTTACGAGTGGCTGAAATCGTCCAGTGTCAATCAGCGGACGATGATACACAACCAGCTTCGTTGGGTCGAGTGTGATACCAAGCGTATCGACGTTGAATCGCACATCGATGTTCGCATTACGAACACCTTCTAGCAAGAGCTCCACGCGAGACTGATGCACGTGCGGTGCGTCACCTGTCCATTGTGGATTCTTCGGCGACCATGCAAAGCGCCGCGCCATTGTGCGATTGTAAAAGCTTGATTCTAACGAACGATATGTGACTGCCATTCCGGTGAACTGCGTGCCACGCCAATACGAGTACGTCTCGCCGGGCAGCACGTCGTTAATCACAACCGTTGCCGATGGACGCCCAGTAGGCCACACTGGGTACTTCGTTGCACGGTACACAAACATCTGCTTCGGATACGCGGCTTCGAACACCACACGTCCGGTTGAATCCACTTCGGTGATGCCAGGGGCGCCGTCGTTTGCCGCACTTCCCCACCCAAGCACGCGATTGCCATTTGGCAGTGTCTGCAGTCCGCCTTGGATACTCACATAATAATCTGGTACATGGCGATAGTCCCACACCATCGTCGCAGTCTTTGCCTGCTCATCAAGACGGTACTCAACTCCCCGAGAATACTGTGGCGTGTGCTGTGTTCCGTTGTCGAAGATCGAAATGTTACCATTCGGCAATCGACGCGCATCGTGTTGATAGCTGAAATACGTTGGTGCGAGTTCCGGATGGTCACCGATGAATGTGAACTGATTGCTCTTGCCACCAAGCTTCCACATCACCTCGCCTGTTGCGCGATTGACCTTGATCACTTGCGACATGTGGCGCATCGAAATGATCCAGTTGCCGTCGTCATCAATCCAGAGCGAGTTGTTGTGACAGAACCGAATGGCGGGAGCTGTGAGATCTTCATACGAATCGGTGATCGGTAGATGATCGAGCGCGCTCCACTGCACAACGACACGACCGTCACGATCGATTTCTTGGATGACGGCATTCACAACGTTCGCTGCCGGGTGACCGCCGGGAACAACGGTACTCATGTCGATAGTCACGTCTTCAGCACCGAGAACCACCATGTTGCCGTTTGGAAGCATGTGGAAGTCGTGCTGCGTGGTGAGGTAGCCGCGAGCTTGCGACACAAATTCCTGTGCGGCAAGCAACGTGTCGACGATGTACACGCCGGCTGGGACCGACGCACCAGCAAACACCACGAGTTCCGAGTATCCTAGACGTCCATCAGGAAACACCTTGAACTCAAATGGATAATTAGTCACACGTCCAGTCTTAACCACTCCCGCATTGACGTTGTACACACCAAGGAAGGAGCCGTATGGACGTGGCGTGATGCGACAGTTCGGTGCAAGCAGCAGGAAGCCCGGTTCGGGACTGTCGTTTACCAACACCTTCAACGGGGCAAGGTCTGGCTGTGCCGATGCAACAGCACATGCAATCAGGAGTATGAGGGCTACGCGCATAGGTGCAGAATTACGGAATTCCTAGATTATGGTCGCGACGTGCTTTTGGTTGTCATACACCATTGAGCGTAGGCATGCGTCTTCGGCCTGAGCGTTAACGTTATCAACGCTTTCCTACACCGCCATTATTCACAGAGAGAAGTCATGACACAGAGCACTAACGGCATCGGACTCGATGCGCAACACTCTGCGGAGTTAGTACGCGAGCTTAATTTACTGCTCGCCAATTACTCTGTATTGTACATGAATGTTCGTGGATTTCACTGGAACATCCGTGGCGAGAGGTTTTTTGAGTTGCACCTAAAATTCGAGGAGTTATACAACGACTTGCAACTTAAGATTGACGAAATAGCCGAGCGTATTTTGACGCTGGGTGGTGTTCCAGACCATGCATACGCTACGTACCATACACACGCTTCAATAGCGGGCGTTGTGAACGTCAATGATGGCACGCAGGCTGTTGGGGCAATCTTGAAATCGCTCACTGATCTGATCGTCAAGCAACGCTCTCTGCTCAAGCTTGCATCGGAGTCAGACGACGAGGGTACAAGTGCTTTGATGAGCGACTACATTCGTCAACAAGAGAAGCTCTCGTGGATGTACGGAGCATACCTCGGATGATCACAATTGTTGGCGCTGGTTCGCGCTTGGCTTCGGCTCTCATCCCTATACTGCTTGACGAGACAGACGAGCAGATTCACTGTGTTACCTCGCGAGAGCTACATCGTACACATCCCCGCATTACGGTTGATGTACTCGATGTGACAGATAAGAGCGCGCTCAAGGAATCTGTGATGCGCGCCATGCCCTCGACAATCATCAATTGCGCTGCTGTTACCAACGTTGATGCGTGCGAGACGGATCGCCAGCTGGCATGGGCAATCAATGTGACGTTGGTAGAGAACCTTGCGCGACTTGCTCGCATTGTGGACGCGCACCTGGTGCATGTGTCGACAGATTACGTGTTCGACGGATCGAAGGGTCCATATACAGAGCAAGCAGTGCCGAGTCCGATCAACTACTACGGTAAGTCGAAACTTGCGGGTGAGAATGTCTGCACAAGCGGCACATCACAGTCGACCATCGTTCGCACGTGCCTTGTGTACGGTCCGCCCAGCGAGCGACCAGACTTCGTGCAGTGGGTGATCGAGGCGTGTTCATCAAAGACACCAGTTCGAGTGGTCAACGATCAGTTCGCACAGCCTACCTACGTTGATGATATTGCCGAGGCAATTCTTCGCATCACTGTCCGCAAACGCACAGGTCTGTACCACGTGGCTGGTCCCGACTTCATGAGTCGATACGACATGGCACTGCGGATTGCGGAGTTCTTCAAGGTGGATGGCTCGCTGATTCAACCCGTCACGTCTGCCGAACTGCAGCAACCTGCTCGACGTCCGCATCGCAGTGGACTTGTTTCACTGAAAGCGGAGACAGATCTGTTGATGCGCATGCGCGATTTCACACAGGGTCTGTCGGCTGTGCGACACGCAATGTTTGCTCCAGATCGTACCTAATCGCTACGCATTCCAAAACGGTCTGTCGAGATTTCGATACTGGATCGCCTCAGCAATATGGTCAACAGTGATGTCGTCAGATGCGTCGAGGTCGGCAATCGTGCGTGATACCTTGCAGATGCGATCAAATGCGCGAGCAGACAAGTGAAGGCGCTGCATAGCAGCAGATAGCACTGCACGCGCGCGTTCCGACATGCCACAGAAACGCTCAATGTCTTTCGCAGACATGTCGGCGTTTTTGTACACGCCCTCACTGTGAGCAAATCGTTCAGCCTGTCGCAGGCGTGCAGCTACAACGCGATTCCGCATCAACTCGGATGTCTCACCAGCTGGTGCTTGTGCGAGCTGATCAACATCTACAGCAGGAACATCAACGTGGATATCGATTCTGTCAAGAAGCGGTCCTGAGATCTTCGAGACATAGCGCTGTACGTCGTTCGAGGTGCATCGGCATTCACGGCGCTGACTTCCGAAGTTGCCACAAGGGCATGGATTCATCGAGCTCACGAGCATGAAGTTGGCTGGATACTCCACACTCATCCGCGTGCGTGAGAGTCGAATCCGTCGCTCCTCAAGTGGTTGACGTAGCACTTCGAGAACATTTCGCTGGAACTCCGGCACCTCGTCGAGAAACAACACTCCATGATGTGCAAGTGTGATCTCACCAGCTCTGACCACGCCAACGCCCCCTCCCACAAGCGCCGCATTACTGATTGTGTGATGCGGTGCGCGAAAGGGGCGCTGCGTGACCATCGGCTGGCCCGGGGGAAGAAGTCCAGCCACAGAATGAATTGTCGTGGTCTCGAGTGCTTCGTCGAGTGTAAGTGGCGGAAGGATCGTAGCGAGTCGCTTGGCCAGCATCGTTTTCCCCGCTCCTGGCGGTCCGACCATGATCAGGTTGTGTCCGCCAGCAGCTGCTACTTCGAGCGCACGCTTAACGCCCTGCTGCCCCTTTACATCTGACATATCAACACGGTGACGTGATATCGCCTGTGCAAACACCTCGTCAACGTCGCATACTGAGGCCGGCAACACTGATAGACCAGTGATATGATCGATGGCCTCCTGGAGGGTTCGTACGCCAACAACATTGATCCCCTGCTTGATCGATGCTTCTTCCGCGTTGCGTGCTGGTACGATGAAGCGCTGCTTCGCCCCCTTCATCATCACCATCGGCAGAACGCCATGCGTTGGACGAATACTTCCGTCGAACGCCAGTTCGCCAAGCAGACATGTATCGTCGAGATCGCGCGCCGTGATCATCTCCATTGCATGGATGATGCCAATGGCGATGGGAAGGTCAAAGGCGCTTCCCTCTTTCCGCACGTCGGCTGGAGCGAGGTTGACAGTGATGCGCCGTGGTTCCCATCCGTATCCGGCTTGATGCAGCGCAGCAGTAACACGCTCCTTAGACTCACGTACGGCATTGTCGGGAAGTCCGACAATCTGAAACGAGGGCAGCCCCGTCTCGACAGTGACTTCTATTTCGACGCCGAACGCGCCAATCCCAAGAACTGATGCCGAATGCGTCTTCGCATACATGAACCCTCGCTCCGATAGTGTTCTTGCTAGCGAGTATCGTGCGCACGTGAACGTGACACCGTAGCTTTGCACTATGGCGCAGGTGAAGAAACCGAAGTGGTATGTGGTGTGGACTGGACACGTGCCCGGCGTGTACACATCGTGGGACGTTGCACAACGTCAGATATCTGGCTTTCCAAAAGCTCAGTACAAGTCATACGAGTCGCAAGCAGCAGCCGAACGCGCGTTTGCCGAGGGTCCTATTGATCTTGTGGTCGCCACATCACGATCATCCACTCCACGCGCACCGAAGCCGACACATGACCGTAGTGGCGTGGTACTACCAAGCATCTCAGTTGATGCTGCGTGCAACATGACGACCGGCGTCATGGAGTACCGAGGGGTCGACACAGAGACTGAAGCGGAGTTCTTCCGCATGGGACCATATGAGGATTCGTCGAACAACATGGGTGAGTTCCTCGCCATCGTCCACGCTCTTGCGCATTGCAAGAAGCACAACATTACACTTCCAATCTACTCTGACTCGCGCACGGCAATCGCCTGGGTGCGCAATCGACATGCTAAGACAACACTCGAGCGCACGGCCAAGAATGCCCGTGTGTTTGAGCTCATTCAGCGTGCAGAGGATTGGCTGTGTACGAACACGTATGTGAATCACATTCTCAAATGGGAAACAGAGTTGTGGGGTGAAAACCCTGCAGACTTCGGAAGGAAGTAATCATGACAATCGACATTGTGCGCATGGATCACGCGGCGGATCTACCGTTGCCAGCATATGCGACGAATGGATCAGCAGGTATGGACGTTCATGCTGCAGTGGAAACACCAGTTGTGCTTGCTGCAGGTGGGATCGTGCTTGTGCCAAGCGGACTCTGTGTTGCAATCCCACAAGGCTTCGAGATCCAAGTCCGCTCGCGAAGCGGTCTCGCCGCTAAGCATGGCGTGTTTGCACTCAATGCGCCGGGCACCATCGACAGCGACTATCGTGGAGAGATCAAGGTGATTCTTGCGAACTTCTCTCACGAAGATGTCATTATCGAGCGTGGCATGCGTATCGCGCAGCTTGTGGTAGCACGTCATGAGCATTGCACATGGAACGTTGTGTCGGAGCTCAGCGAAACGCAGCGTGGTGAAGGCGGATTTGGTAGCACAGGAGTACACCCATGAACATCGCACTTGGTTCGGATCATGCAGGCTTCGCGTATAAGGAAGCGCTGAAGGAAATGCTCGTGGCTGATGGACACGCGGTGATTGACGTAGGCACGAATTCGTTAGAGTCGGTCGACTATCCGGATTATGGAGCATCTGCGGCACACCTAGTTCGTGATGGACAAGCTGATTACGGTGTGCTTGTATGCGGATCCGGAATTGGCATCTCTATCGCGGCAAATAAAGTGCGATCGATTCGTGCTGCCAACTGCACCAGCGTTGAAATGGCACAGCTTGCTCGTATGCACAACAATGCAAACATGGTAGCTGTTGGTGAGCGTCTCGTGTCGATTGACCTCGCAAAGGATATCGTGCGCGCATTCCTCTCGACTGACTTTGAGGGTGGACGTCATGAGCGTCGCGTTGAGAAGATCGATTCCCTCGGAGATGTCCAATGAGCACGTATGCTCTCGCTATCTCGGCGCATCCCGATGACGTTGAACTCGCCTGTGGCGGCACGATTCGTACTCTTACGAATCAAGGACACGAGGTGGTGCTCCTTGATTGCACCCGTGGTGAGTTAGGTACGCGTGGAACTCCTGAACTTCGAAAGCAAGAAGCGCAGCGTGCTGCGGATATCCTCGGCGTTCGACATCGTGAATGTCTTGGAATGCCTGATGGGGCTGTTGAACACACGCAAGCGAATATCCTCGCCGTTGTGGCAGCTATCCGTGCTTGGCGTCCGCACATCCTGCTCATTCCACCACCTGTAGAACGTCACCCCGACCATGTGGCTGTTCACCGGCTTTGTACGGCGGCTACATTTCTCGCGGGACTTACCAAGGTTGTGACACATCGAGATGGAGTTGAACAACTCCCGTTTCGACCTACACGCACACTGTGTTTCCAGCAGCAGTACGACTTTCCTCGTCTGCCAGATCTGTATGTCGACATCTCATCGACATTTCAGGCAAAGATGGATTCGATCCTGGCCTATAGGTCACAGTTTCATTCGCCCGATGCGCACGCCTCCGATGAACCCGAGACGTTCATCTCACGGCCAGCATTCATTACGGAACTTGAAGCGCGAGCACGGTATTACGGCAGCAGAATTGGTGCTGACTACGCAGAGGGATTTCTCGCTGTTGAACCGCTCGCGGTTGCATCGTTGGCTGATCTTCGCTGATCAGTTCGCGGTTCCTAATCGACGACGTAGCGCTTCGAGATGCTCACGTTTTACACGCGCAACATCTTCCGCAGTCACTGTTGCTGATCGCTTGGCAATCAAACGCATCACGTATGATGTTACCTCGGCAACATCCGCATCGTTGTACGGAGCAGGTGGCATACCCTGACGCACACCTTGGTCGTTCGGACGCAATGCGCCAGATGCTCCAAATGCAATCGTTGTAATCACTGTATCGATGTCCATTGACCAGAGCGAACGACCCTGAAGAGGGTATCGACCTTCTCCACCTTCCCCATTCGCACCATGGCATCGAAAGCAGTACTCTCGGTACACCGCAGCTCCGCGACCATTTGGGGGTTCCGGTACTGCATCGCCGGATACGGACCACACCACTGCCGCGATCGCTACTAGACCAAGGAACAGTGCAGTGTTCCGAATCATGTTGACCTCGTATTGATCGCCGCAAATTCGGCAATTTCCCCGTATGGCACGACTCGACCCATCGACCTACCACATCCCAGTGATGCTTCGCGAATGTCTCGACGCTATGCTTCTGCATCGCTCAGGGCTCATCGTAGATGGAACATTGGGAGGGGGCGGGCATACCGCTGCAATCCTTTCGAAGGCTCCCTCAGATAGCACGCTGATGAGCTTTGATGCCGATGAAAAGGCCATTGAACATTGCAAACAGCGCTTTGCAGACGAGCTCAGTAAGGGGCTACAGTCGCGCCTACGGCTTGTGCATGCGAACTTCGACACGATGGCCGATGTGATTCGAGAAAGCGGTCTGCCCCTGCAATCCGTGCTGCTCGATCTCGGTGTTTCGTCCTATCAATTCGACCATCACGAGCGAGGGTTCTCCTTCCGCATGATGGCTCCGCTTGATATGCGTTTCACTCCAGAGGGTGAAACCGCTGCTGATATTCTGAATCGTCGCACCGAACCCGAACTCGCTGCAATCTTCCGTGAGTACGGCGATGAACCCCAGGCATGGCGACTCGCCAAGGCAGTTGCGCAGCGTCGAGGCTTGGCAAAGCTCTCTACTACAGGTGATCTCCGCGACGTGGTGATTCAACACATCCCTCCGCAACATCAACCAAAGACACTTGCGCGTCTGTTTCAAGCCCTCCGCATCGCCGTGAACGACGAGCTGGGTCGACTTGAGCGCACATTAACGTCGATTATCCCGCTTCTTCAGCCGGGCGGACGGATTGTTGTGATGAGTTATCACAGTGGTGAGGATCGGGTGGTCAAGAATGTCTTCAAGGCGCATACCGATCAGCTCACTATCGTTACGAAGAAGGCTGTCGAGGCGCAGTCCGACGAACTCGCGATCAATCCTCGAGCACGAAGTGCACGTCTGCGCGTGGCAGAGCGGCGCGCATAACCTATGTTTGTACTGCAGCATACGGGGTGACACACATGACGAACGCCGCTTCGTTTACATACGAGGATCTGCAGCGTATTGCAGGAAGCGCGGCCGCACATCTTCCACAGACAATTGTCGTTGCAGGTATCAGTACCGATACCCGAACGCTCGTGCCTGGAAATGCATTCATCGCACTGCGTGGAGAACGTCTCGACGGACATCACCACGTGGGGATGGCTGTAGAGCGTGGCGCAGCGCTTGTGGTGGTAGATACAGCCTTCGACGTTGATGCATTCGTACAGTCAGTATCGACTGCTCCGCCGTTCCTTGTGGTTGACTCCACCCTTCAATGTCTCGGCTCGTTTGCCTGGCATCACCGCCGTCGCTTCCAGATACCTGTGATTGCTATTGCAGGTGCGGCTGGTAAGACATCGACCAAGGATCTCACAGCACATGTTCTCTCAGAAACGCTTCGAGTTCTGAAGACAGAAGCCAACTACAACAATCAGATCGGTACACCCCTCACACTGCTGCAGCTCACGCATGAGCACGAGGCTGCAGTTATCGAAATCGGGACGAATGAGCCTGGCGAGATAGAGATCCTCTGCGCTATGGTGCAGCCGACGATTGGTCTGATCACAAACATTGGCAAGGAACACCTCGAGAAGCTCATCGACCTCGATGGTGTAGAACGTGAAGAAACTGCGCTGTATGACTGGTTGCGTGATCATAACGGTCTCGCACTGGTGAACGCCGATGATGATCGACTTGCCAAATACGCCACAACGTTTGTCCGGTGTATCACCTTCGGCATCGATTCAGGTGCCGACATACATCCGCACATATCGTTTGATAGCGAGGTGCATCCCGCGATTCATCTTGTGCACGGAACATTCACCCTGCGAGCGCAGATGCAGGCTGTTGGTTTGGCGGCAGCGTACAACGCCACGTGCGCGCTTGCCGTTGCGTGGGCGCTACAGTTGCATGCAGCCGATGTACAGCGTGCGCTCACGTCGTATCAGCCCGCAATCGGTCACGGCTATGCACGCATGGTTGTTGAGCAGCATGGTGCAATGACGGTGCTCAACGACTGTTATAATGCAAATCCTGAATCGATGGTGATGGCGCTTCGGACACTGCAGCATTACCCTGCGCAAAAGCGTATCGCTGTTCTTGGTGATATGCGTGAGCTCGGCACCGCTTCACGCGAAGAACATATTCACATTCTCACGGAAGCCTCATCACGTTGCGATCTTGTGATTGCTCTTGGTGATGAGTTTCGCGAAGCAGCGCAATCTTTTGATCTCCCACATGTGGTACTCCATCAAACACACCGCGGCTGCGCGGAAGACCTTCAGCAGTACAATCACGACGGAGTGGTTGTCTTGGTCAAGGGCTCACGTGGCATGCAGATGGAACGCATCCTTTCGGAACTTCTGCACTAAACGTCTATGCTTTATCAGCTCACTCTGTGGTTACGGTCGTTCGCCGACATCTCAGGCATCAACCTGTTTGGCTATGTCACGTTTCGTGCAGCAGCAGCAGCTATCTCAGCTCTGTTGATTGCAATCTTCGTTGGACCTAGTATTATCCGCGCACTGAAGCGGTTGCAGATTGGCGAGCAGGCAAAGCAAGAACTTCAAGCAGTTGGTGGACACTCGTTGAAGGCAGGTACGCCTACAATGGGTGGGTTGATTGTTCTTGCCGCCATCTTGATCCCGACGTTGCTTTGGGCCAACGTGCTCAACATGTATGTTGTGATGGCGGTATTCACAACGGCGTCTCTGGGTGCAGTGGGATTCCTCGATGACTACCTGAAGGTGATTAAAAAGCTGCCAAAGGGTCTGATCGGACGCTATAAGATCGTTGGACAAGTCACTGTAGGACTCGTCGTTGGTAGCGCGTTGTATTTCGTTCCAGAGTGGTTCTCTGGAACGCTTCCCTCTGTTTCGACGCTCACGACGATACCATTCGAGAAGATGTCGAACTTCGACTTCGGTCTGCTCTACATCCCGGTCGTCATCTTCATCATCACCGCTACGTCAAATGCTGTGAACCTCACAGACGGACTCGACGGACTCTGCATCGGAACTGTAGGTGTGAGTGCCCTCACGTTGGCTGTGATTGCCTACTTCAGCGGCAACGCATTCTTCGCTGACTATCTCAACATCATGCATCTGCAGGGTACCGAGGAGCTTGCGATCTTCTGTGCAGCGATCGTCGGAGCTGCGATGGGATTCCTGTGGTACAATGCCTACCCTGCGCAAGTGTTCATGGGTGATACTGGTTCGCTCGCACTTGGCGGTGCTATCGGTGTGCTCTGTGTGCTCATCAAGAAGGAGTTTCTCCTTCCGATCGTTGGCGGTGTGTTCTTCGCTGAAACCGTGAGCGTTATTCTGCAGGTTACGTATTTCAAGATCACGAAGAAGCGGTTTGGGGAAGGACGTCGCATCTTCAAGATGGCGCCACTCCACCACCACTTTGAGAAGAGTGGATGGCACGAAGCCAAAATTGTCACAAGATTCTACATCATCGCCATCATGTTGGCGATCGTAACGATGGCATCGTTCAAGGTGCGCTAGCCCTTACGGGGTATATCGTAGCGACATCGTCACCATGAAATTGCGTGGTAGTCCGGGCTCAATGAACGGCGTGCCTCCGCGCGTTACATCAGGATTGATCCATGCCGATGCCATGTACGAAGCATTCAGCAAGTTGTCTGCCCGACCCATCACATTCAGTGCTAGGTGATCCGGAATGATTCCGAGTCTGATCCCAGCTGCTGCCGATAGCACGGTCCAACCATCAACGGTGATTGTGTTCGCATCATCTGCGAAGTACGAGCTGATTGTGCGCGACTCCACTTCGGCGAACCAACCATCATGATTCGGTACGTCGTAGCGTAGTCGCACGGTAGCCGATGCGCGAGGAATGCCCGACTGTTCGTTCCCAGCATAGGACGTGGTACGTCCCTGCAAGTTCTGAGAGATATATCCCGAGTCGATTACGTACTCGATGAACTTCGTCGACATCAAGGAACCGCTTGCTGCAACCGACAACCCTTGGTACAGCAGCGCTGATGCACCGAGTTCCGCTCCAATTCGGCGCGAGGCGCCAACAGTCGTGAAGAACGCACCAGAGTTATACGGCGCAATGTCATTCGCGATATCGATCATATACACGGCGGCATCAAACGTAAGAGTCTGCGCAGCGCTGCCCTTGATACCAATCTCGTACGTTGTGCTGATGATGGGGTCTAGAAGTGGGTTGATTGCACGGGTCGGAGAAGTTGCTCCAATGAATGCCGGCGGGTCGGTCTCGTTCCCAGCAGGCACCTCAATGCCCCCTCCGATGCTGCCATAGATACTCATGGCTTCGTCGATTCGATAGTTCACCGCAAGCTTTGGTATCGCGCGCGAAAACACAACCGACGTGTCTGCGAGCGGATTGATGAAGTCTTGGTTTGTGTAGGTAACGGCATCGTAGCGCAGACCGGCGACAATGCTTAGTTCACCAAACATAAGTTCGTCCTGGAGGAACACGCCCGCATTGCTCGCCCCTTCACGCTTATTCTGACGAAGCGTTGTGCCTCGTCCTTGTGTTGTGGGGTCCAGATTATAGAACATGACTGCGCCATCTTGCAATTGGAAGTCGACCCCAGCAAGTAGCTTGTTCATTACCTCGGCACCTAACTGCTGCGAAGTGTGTGCCACGACGTTCCCACCAAAGTGATAGCGATTAAAATCACGCCACGTGTTTCTCTCTGAGCGGGCTAGCGTCTTCGTCTGCACAAATGCCATTGCGGACATGCCTGTTGTTGAAGAGAACTCGTGATCCATCGTCGTACCGATACGAACGAGAGAGTTATCGCGACGTTCGTTGCGCTGGACATAGCTTGGACTATAGATAAGCGTATCGCCCTGCGCTTGTGTTGGATCTGAAAGAAACTGTGAAACCGTGAGTGGACCTGGTATCTCGAATTGGTTCTGAGCTGCGGTGATAAACAGACGAACGTTCGTACTTGGTGATGGACGTGTTACTATACCGATAGTACCGAGCAATTGCGATCCCTGCGATTGTTGGCGCCAGCCATCGAATGATGTATTCGCAACCGACGCGTAGATCTGTCCGCTACCAAGTGATGAATTCGCAAGAAGAGTTTGTCGCAGAAGACCATAGCTGCCAATCGAGCTACCAATATCTACGAATGCGGAGCGCTCCGTAGGAACCGTTGAAACCGAAACAATACCACCTGAGGCATTTCCCCATAGAGTTGAAGCATTTGAGCGAATCACCTCGATCGAAGATGCATGCACAGTATTGATCAGGTCGAATGACGTGCGACCATCGGGTTCGGTCTCGGGGATTCCGTCTGTATAGACGCGTATGCCACGTGATGTACCGGCGTTTGAACGTTGTCCGGCGCCACGTGCACCGAAGCCACGAATCTGGATGCGGGTGTCGATACCACCAGAACGTGATTGACCGATCACTCCAGGCACTAATGCAAGAGCGCCGTCGATTCCATAGCCACGCTGCGTTTGCAATACCATTGGGCGTACCACTGTTATCGCCAGTGGGACCTCCAGCGGATCTTCTTCATTCCGCACAGCTGTTACTTCGACCTCACGCGATTGATACGTCCTCACACGTGTTGTGTCGGACAAACGTCGTTGTGCTGTGTCCGCCGCTTGCTTCATCGTTGCTGCTGATACCGATGCAGTGATCATCAGTGCACCGATAGTCAGGACGATTCGATTCATGGTGTTTCTCATTTATGACATCGCAGGGCTGCGTGCGAAGGTAACATTTCGGACACGAAGAGGTTATTAGACCGACATTCACCGTTGAGATCCTCCTTTTGACGTTTCATCTCCGATATTTCCTCCTTGTCTTCGTTCTCGGCGCATCCTGTGCGCTGTCGCAAACCCCGTTCCGTAATCTGACGTTCACCACGCTCCGTAATCCTGCACCTGGATATTATTTCGTCGAGCCGAATGCCTCTGATTCGATTGGGTTTGTTGACAATGCCGGCAAGAGCATCCGCAAGACATATGTGGGTGGACATGCGAATGTGCAGTCCTACAACAATGCCTACATAACACACCTGGCTTCGGGATCAGGCAACGACATCTTCTTTCTACGTCGCGATGGATTCTTCAACGTACTCGACACAATGCGACCTACAAGCGAGTTCTTCGTTGACTTTCACGAAGGCAAGATGTGGTCCGACACTTCCTACATGGTGCTGGCATCAGAGAATCGCATCATGGATTTATCGGGTGTTGTAGCAGGGGGCAGCCCAAGCGCTACCATCGTTGGAGCAGTTATTCAGGAGCGACGATTTTCCGATGGCGCACTCCTTTTTGAATGGAAGTCTCTCGACCATATTCCGGTGACCGAAGCAACAGATGACATCAAGTTGACAGATAACTTGATTGATTACATCCACGTTAATAGTGTGTGGAAAGACACTGATGGCAACCTCATCGTCTCGTGTCGTCACACCGATGAAGTCATCAAGATTAAGAAGTCGACAGGTGAGATTCTTTGGCGGTTGGGTGGCAGTGCTTCAAAGAGCAATCAGTTCACCTTCATCAACGATACGTTCAACAACTTCACTGGGTTTTCCCATCAGCATTCGGCGATACGCACAGCAAATGGCAACATCATGCTGTTTGACAACGGAAATCTGCGACCAGCACCGAACTATGCACGCGCCGTTGAATATGCTCTCGACACACTGGCTATGACTGCGACACGTGTGTGGACCTGGCAGCCGGAACTAGGCGTAATAGCTACATCACAGGGAAGTGTGCAGGAACTCGACGGCGGCAATATTCTGATCGGATGGGGCTCAGGTTCGGACATATACATCGCTCACGAGGTTCGTCGTGACGGAACCATCGAAGCAGAGATCAAGAATGAGACTGGCTCGGGAATGATTCCATATCGCGTCAGTAAGATGCAGATGGGCATGACGGGTATCCGTCGACGTATTGCAACCACGGGAACCCACTCCTTTTCTCAGGGAGATAGTTCGACTCATGTCCAACTTTCTCTTACACGAGCAACAGATACAACGTCAATCGTTGTTGAAAAGCACCATTACGCACCACACGCTATCACGTTTACTGGTGAGGCGGCCTGCGGTGTGATTCCTATCCGGTGGACCGTTCGTGCGCGTGAGCAGCAACAGGTTGCTGGTTCGATCATGTTCAACCTTGGAGCTATCTCACGAATTCAGTTTCCTGATCTGACGCAGATCTACCATCGCCCAGTTGAGGGTCAGGGGGCATTCACACGAGTGGCGGGTACGTACTCCGATGTGCAGAAGACGTTTACCACAAACTCATTACTGAATGGTGAGTTTCTCATCAGCTACACGGAGTGTCTCGAGCCGTCACCTATCGAACCGTTTCATCGTGCAACAGAGGTCTCAACTACTCCTCGCCTAACATGGTCTGCTGCAGTCGCTGCAGCGAACTACGATGTTCAGGTATCGACAAGTGCTGACTTTTCATCTGTTCTCTACGCGGTGACCACAGCAAATCTCGAAACAATGCTCCCGCCAGTGCAAGAGAGTACGACGTTGTTCTGGCGAGTACGCAAACATGATGTAAATGGCATCGGTCCTTGGTCATCAACGTATCGCTTCACGGTGCTGATGGGTATCCCTTCGCTGCTCTCTCCTGTAATGCAGGACGATACCGTAGCGGTGCTTCCAACGGCGGAGTTCCGATGGGTGCCAGGTGTAGGATCACCAAAGAGTCGTCTTCAGATTGTGGCTGTCACCTCTGGCGCGATTGCATTAGACACCGTTCTCGATCAGCCTGTATTTGTGCCTGGATCGAGGTTACGCGCCAATACATGGTACCGATGGAATGTACGGGGTTGGTCGGATAACGTTAGCGGACGGCCGTCGTCATCGGAAACATTTATCACTGCTGTGGCAACGCCGCGCCTCCGTGGTCCTGGCGCAAATGTTGTTGGAGTTCCTCCGATCAAGACCACGTTTGTGTGGGATTCTGTCCAGGGTGCTACAGCCTATTCCGTTGTTGTTCGCAAGTCTACCGACACGAGCCTCGTCGGCATATTTGAATCAAGCAAACCATCCGTCGACGTTCGGAATCTTCCGTCATCAACAAAGTTGTCGTGGACGTGTCGAGCAAGCAACGCATATGGCGCTGGTCCCTATGCCATACCTACATTGTTTACAACTGCCGCGTCGTCAAGCCTGTCTGCACCGAAGACACTTTCTCCAAAGGGAGGGGTTCTAGTTGATACAACGTCGATCACGTTGTCGTGGTATGAAGCATCTGGTGCTACAGTGTACGATCTTCAATACGCCACGAATGCATCCTTTACGAGTAACGTAACAACGTTGTACGACCTCTACGGTTCACAGGTACGGATTGCCTCCCTACGCTCTGCTACACCGTACTACTGGCGCGTCCTTGGAAGGAGCAGCTTCGCCACGGGAACATGGTCGGATACGGCAGCATTTATGACGAAGGCACCACCGGACAAAGGACTCGTCCCCCTTACTCCAGCGGTTGGTACCATTGATGTACCAACGCAGGGTGTTGTGAGTTATTCAACATCCTCGCTCTACACGTCGTATCGTGTGGAGTTCTCTAAACAGCCAACGTTTGATCCGCTTGTATCGACATTTACAAGCACAAGTGGTACGTGTCAGTACAACAACCTCAATCGCGAGACCACATATTTCTGGCGTGTGCGCGGATTACGCGATGGTCTTCCTTCCGACGTAGGCACGGCATCACATTTCACAACGGTGCGCAATGATGTCGTTTCAGTACAGGCAGCGCAGGAGCAGTCAACATATCGCGTCTGGCGTGAAGGGTCGGTTCTGCGAGTGCGTCAACTTGACACCGATGCTAGCGGATTCGCTGTGCGTGTGTATGATGTACAAGGACGTTGTTTGGGTCGAGTGGATGATGCAGAGGGTGCCACAATGATCTCTCTTGAGCATACAGTGGATGCACAGTTGTTGTTTGTTGTCGTTGTACCTGAAGATGGTGAACAGATGATGGTATCGCTGATATGGTAAGGCTTTCCTCACTGCTGCTCGGATTCGTCTTGTCGGTTGCGTTGTGTGCTCAAGATGAAATGCCACAGTTCAGTATTCAGTACAACGGCATCCCTCAGGGCGGATACTATCTCGCTGCACCCATCTCTCGTGATTCGTTTGGATTCATCGATAAGTCGGGTCGGGTGGTGTTCCAGCGTTCCGTAGGTCTGCATACAAATCTTCGGGCTTATCAAGAGAAGCGTCTGTCGGTGTTCACAGGGAATTTTGGATTCCTCAACTATGTGATCTTTGACAGCGCGTTAGTACCGATCGACACGATGGTTGTTACTCAACCATTTATTACTGACTCTCACGAAGGTCAGATGTGGTCTGATTCAACCTTCATGATGTTGGGTCTTGATTTTCGACCATTTGATATGTCGGCGATTGTACAGGGTGGTCAGCCCAACGCGTCGCTCATGGCTACTGTGATTCAAGAGCGGCACCTTACTACTGACAGCGTCCTTTTCGAGTGGAATGCGTTTGGTCGTATTCCAGTTACGGATGTCACACGCGATATCGAGTTGCGTCAACGGACAATCGATTATATACACGCTAACTCGATAGCACGCGACAACGATGGCAATCTCATCGTATCGTGTCGACATCTCGATGAGGTGATGAAGGTTCGTCGGTCAGATGGATCAATTGCTTGGAGGCTTGGAGGTATTGGTTCAAAGAACAAGCAATTCACCATTCTGAATGATAGCCACGACAGTACAGAGGGATTTTCGCACCAGCACTCCGTGTATTTATCGTCGCGTGGTACGTTGGTGTTGTTTGATAATGGGAATCTGAAACCCATTCAGAGATCGCGCGTCGTTGAGTATGCGCTCGACACTACTGCAATGACCGCTACGCGTGTGTGGTCCTACGTTCCGGAACCCCCAATCTACTGTCCATCTCAAGGCAGTGTGCGAGAGCTGCCGAACGGCAACCTCCTCATTGGATACAGTGCAACAGACGATACGCGCATCGCAGAAGAGGT
>Ga0209229_10000095_pt1 | contig 31424 bp, 35 predicted proteins | sample SanBayMetagenome_FD_187466 | JGI IMG/M metagenome (GOLD analysis project Ga0209229, IMG submission 187466) | Freshwater and sediment microbial communities from dead zone in Sandusky Bay, Ohio, USA (SPAdes) (version 2) | ecosystem: Environmental > Aquatic > Freshwater > Lentic > Sediment... | reverse complement strand
TCAAGGGTGGCGAGGCGATCCGCTCGAAGGACTACACCATCGACGAGGTGGTCGACGTCGTGGCCCGCGACATCGTGGTGCAGGCCGCAGCGACCGACCGGCCCGATGCGCCATTGGTGCCTGGTGAAAAGCAGTGCCGGTACTGTGCCCACCGTGGTGGCTGCAGTGCCCTGGCGAACAAGGCGCTGGAGGTGGTGGATCGTATGGACATCGTGTCGAGTGCTGCGAGCAAAGACCCAACCACGATGCCCGACGAACAGATTGTGCAGATCATGGAGGCTGCACCGCTGATGCGGCAACTGCTGGAGGCTGTCGAGAAGGAGGCGGAGCGCAGGCTCAAGGCCGGCATCGACATGCCTGGGCTCAAGATGGTCAACGGCAAGGGCACTCGCTCGTGGAATCTGTCCGAGGAGGAGATGGCCGAGAAGCTCGTCAAGCTCGGCATCCCCAAGACCGCGATCTACGAGACGAAGCTCGTCAGCCCCGCCAAGGCCGAGAAACTGACCTGGAAGAAGCGGGACGGCACTGACGTCCAACTGACCAAGAGGCAACTGGAGACGATGGAGCGCGAGTACGTGGTCAAGACGATGGGCAAGCCTGTCGTTGCGCTGGCCGCTGACTCCCGTACCGCCGTCGTACTAAATGCGGCGCCGATGTTTAGCGCCGTCGAGAAGCCGGTGGAACTGCCGGCGTGGCTTTCGTAACCCTAAGAGGTAATCATGTCTGACGTAATCTTCCTGTCCAACGTGCGCCTGTCGTTCCCACACCTCGTCGAGCCGCAGCGCAAGGTCTCGCCCGAGACGGGCAAGGAGCGCGTGTCCTACAGCGCCGACTTCATCATGCCGCCCGACCACCCGGGCTTCGCGCAGTTCATGCGCCGCGTGAACGAGATGGCGCTCGAGAAGTGGAAGCAGCACGCCCAGCAGGTGCTGACCATGATCAGCGCCGACCGCAAGCTGCGCTGCTACGGCGACGGCGGCCAGAAGGTCAACAGCAAAACCTTCCAACCCTACGACGGCTATGCCGGCCAGATGTACCTGACTGCTGGCCGCGACACCCCGCCGCAAATCATTCAGGCCGACGGCAGCGCCATCGACCCGAGCAACACGATGGCCTACCAGCAACTGACCCGGGCGATGTACGGCGGCTGCAGGGTCAACGTGGCGATCAAACCTTGGCTGCAGGAGAACAAGCACGGGCGTGGCGTGCGTGCCGACCTTGTGGCAGTCCAGTTCGCGGGCGACGATCAGGCGTTCGGTGAGGGCCGCGTGGACGCATCGGGCATGTTCGGCGCGGTGCAGGCCGCACCCGCCGCCGCACCGGCCCCGGCGTTCATGCAGCCGGCGATGCCCGTGCCGCCGTTCATGCAGCAGTGATCGGGTGGGGGCTTCGGCCCCCCTGTCTCAACGTAAGCGGTAAGCGTAATGACCAACGACTTCATCTGGGACATTGAGACATATCCCAACGTCTTCACAATGTCCGTCGAGCACGCCATTGCGCCGATCTGCTGGATGTTCGAGATCAGCGACTGGCGCAACGACTCCCGAGAGATCGTCGAGTTCGTGCGCTGGCTCGCTGACCGCAAGGCGCGGATGGTGGGCTTCAACAGTATCGGGTTCGACTACCCGGTGCTGCACCAGCTGCTGATGATGGGCTCGTGCAACGCGGGCATCCTGTACGCCAAGGCGCAGGCGATCATCGACTCGCAGACCGATGAGGGTGACGACCGCTGGCTGCACCAGGTACGTCCGAGCGACCGGGTGGTCGAGCAGATCGACCTGTTCAAGATCCACCACTTCGACAACAAGGCCCGCGCCACGTCGCTCAAGGCGCTGGAGTTCAACATGCGCTCCGACAGCATCGAGGACTTGCCGTTTCCGGTGGGCACGGTGCTGACCCGGGAGCAGGTCGAAGTGCTCAAGCGGTACAACCGCCACGACGTCGCCGAGACGAAGCGGTTCTACCACCACACGCTCGACATGATCCGGTTCCGTGAGGAACTGACGGTCAAGTACGGGCGCGACTTCCTGAACCACAACGACACGAAGATCGGCAAGGACTTCTTCGTGATGAAGCTGGAGGAGGCCGGTGTCCAGTGCTACGACTTCGGCCCCGATGGTCGCAAGCCCAGACAGACCCCGCGCCCGAGCATCGCGCTGCGCAACGCCATCCTGCCGTGGATCACGTTCGAGCGGCCCGAGTTCCAGCGGGTGCTGGACTGGCTCAAGGCGCAGACGATCACCGAGACCAAGGGGGTCTTCACCGACCTCACGGCGACGGTGGACGGGTTCACGTTCGTCTTCGGCCTGGGTGGCATCCACGGATCGCTTGAGAACGTGGTGGTCGAGTCTGACGACGAGCACGTCATCATCGACCTAGACGTCACCAGTTACTACCCGAACCTTGCCATCACGAACGGGTTCGCCCCGGCGCACCTGGGGCGCGAGTTCACGAGCATCTACGGCAACCTGTTCGAGCAGCGCAAGCAGTACCCCAAGAAGTCGGCTGAGAGCGCCATGCTCAAGCTCGCGCTGAACGGGGTCTACGGCGACAGCAACAACCGTTTCAGCGTCTTCTATGACCCGCTGTTCACCATGTCGATCACGCTCAACGGGCAGCTTCTGCTGTGCCTGCTGGCCGAGAACATGCTGAAGGTGCCGGGGTTGAGCATCGTGCAGGTCAACACCGATGGTGTCACGGTGCGCGTGCCGCGCAGCCAGGTGGCAGCGGTGGACGAGGCGTGCGCTTGGTGGATGCGGCTGACCAAGCTCAACCTCGAACAAGTGCGCTACCGGCGCATGTTCCTGCGCGACGTCAACAACTACATCGCTGAGTACGAGGACGGGTCGGTCAAGCGCAAGGGTGCCTACGAGTGGAGAGTTGACTGGCACCAGAACGCGGGTGGACTGGTGATCCCGAAGGTGGCCGAGAAGGTGCTACTCGAAGGCGCACCGATCCGCGAGACCGTGGAGAACTGGCCCGACAAGATGGACTTCATGCTGCGCGTCAAGGTGCCCCGGTCGAGCAGGCTGCTGTGGGGCGAGGAGCAGGTGCAGAACACCTGCAGGTACTACATCGCCCGAGGTGGTAGGCCGCTGACGAAGGTGATGCCGCCGCTGGCCCGCAAGCCTGGCGAGTGGCGCCGCATCGGGGTTGAAAGCGGCTGGAACGTCCAAGTGTGCAACCGCATCGAGGATGCCGTGCTGCCGGTGGACTTTGGTTACTACGTCGAGGAAGTGGAGAAGCTGTGCCTGAGTCTCGCGTGAACTTCGCTGCCTGGAACCACGAGACGCTGGCTCGATTTGCCGAGGAGGCGACCGAGAAGATGGAGCGTCAACAGGCCGAGATCGAACAACTACGCGCCGACCTGCGGGTGGCGCTGGATGCTTACAGGAGAGTCATCAGTGAGAAGCCCTGATCTGTACCTTGGAGACTGTCTGTTCTGGCTGGCCATGCTGCCCGACAACAGCGTCGATGCGGTCGTGACTGACCCACCTTATGGCCTGAGCTTCATGGGTAAGAAGTGGGACTACGACGTACCGGGCGAAGCGATCTGGCGGGAGTGCCTGCGGGTATTGAAACCTGGCGGGCACCTGCTGGCGTTTGCCGGCACGCGGACCCAGCACCGCATGGCCGTGCGGATCGAGGATGCGGGGTTCGAGATCCGCGACATGATCGCTTGGGTGTATGGGTCGGGGTTCCCGAAGTCGCTGGATGTGTCGAAGGCGATCGACAAGATGGACGCGGCGCAGGAGCAAGCGGCGCGACGGTATCGCTTTACGGATTGGGTGCGCTCGACTGGCGTGACGGCGCGGCAGATTGACGAGGCGACCGGCACCAACATGGGCGGTCACTACACGACAGCGGCGAGCCAGCCCGCGATCATGACGCGGGAACACCTTGAGGCGTGCAGGCATCTGCTCGGCGACGTGCCAGAATGGGTCGAGCGCGAGGCGGACATCCGCAGCGTTGAGAGCAAGACCTTTGCGGAGCGCGAAGTCGTAGGAGAGGGCAAGCGGCAAGGCGGACCGCCGCAGCCAATGTGGTCGGACGAGGATGGCCGATCGTGGGACATAACCGCCCCCGCAACCGATGCCGCCCGCCAATGGGCCGGCTGGGGAACCGCCCTGAAGCCCGCCCTAGAGCCCATCACCGTCGCCCGCAAGCCGCTGGTGGGCACCGTGGCCGAGAACGTGCTGGCGCATGGGACGGGGGCGATTAACGTGGACGGGTGCAGGGTGGGTGTTGACGAAGGCGACCCGAACATCAGAACAACCGCGAGCGCAGCCAGGGCTGGAATGTTCGGCGTTACTGGCCATGCTGGAACGCTGCAACAAGGCCGCTGGCCCGCCAACCTGATCCACGACGGCAGCGACGAGGTGGTGGGGTTGCTGAATGATGCCGCCCGGTTCTTCTACTGCGCCAAGGCCAGCAAGAAGGATCGGGACGAGGGGTGCGAGGGATTGGATGAGCGACCGTCGCAGAAAATGGGGGATGGGCTGAAAAGTATGGTTGGGCATCCGAGCGGAAACAACGGCAACACCAGCACGCAAGACCGAAAATCCCGCAACCATCACCCCACCGTCAAGCCCACCGACCTGATGCGCTACCTATGCCGCCTCGTCACCCCGCCCGGGGGCACCGTGCTTGACCCGTTCATGGGCAGCGGCAGCACGGGCAAAGCGGCAGCACTCGAAGGCTTCCACTTCATCGGCATGGAGCGTGACGCCGACTACTTCACCATCGCCCAAGCGAGGATTGACCATGCTCGAAAAGCAGATTGAAACCAAGGTGTGCGACTACGCCAAGCAGCGCGGCCTGCTGGTCTACAAGTTCACGTCGCCAGCGCGCGCTGCGGTGCCTGACCGCCTGTTCGTGCTGCCCAACGGGCGCATGTTTTTCTGCGAGTTCAAGCGCCAGGGGCAGAAGCCCGCGATCCCGCAGCAGCGTGAGCACAACCGGCTGCGTGGGCACGAGGTCAGCGTGTTCGTCGTTGACAACGTGGACGCTGGGCTGCGCATGGTGGACGAGATGCTGACGACATGCTGATTGTGCCGATCACATTGAAAGCAGCACAGGAGTTCGTCAAGGTGCACCACCGCCACAACAAGCCCCCTGTCGGGCACAAGTTCAGCATAGGTCTGGAAACAGATTGGGGATTATTGATTGGTGTGGCCTGTGCTGGTCGTCCGGTGGCGAGGATGTTCGACAACGGGCTGACCCTTGAGGTAAACCGAACCTGCACCTTGGGCGACAAGAACGCCAACTCGATGTTGTATGGCGCGGTGTGGCGGGCGGCCAAGGCGATGGGCTACAGGCGCTGCATCACTTACACGCAGCACGATGAGAGTGGCGCTTCACTCCGAGCAGTCGGGTGGATTCGGGTCAAAGACCTTCCCCCTAACAAGGGCTGGGATTGCCCATCCAGAGTGCGAAGTGATATTGGCTCAGCGGGCATTGCTAGAACACTGTGGGAAATCCGATGCTAACCCCCAACCTGCTCCACGACTACCAGAAGAAGGCGGTCAACTTCCAATGCACTCACGCGCAGTCGATGATGTGGCTGGACATGGGGCTCGGGAAGACCGTCATCACGCTCACCAGCATCGCGCACCTGTTGTCCACCGGCTACCTGCGCGGCGTGATCATCGTCGCCCCGATCCGCGTCATCCGACTCGTGTGGCGACAGGAGGCTGCGAAGTGGGAGCACACGAAGCATCTGCGCTTCAGCATGGTCACGGGCACCAAGGACCAGCGCACCCGGGCACTGATGCGCCCCGCCGACATCTACCTCATCAACTACGAGAACCTGCGCTGGCTCGCTGAGACCCTGCAGACGTACTACGTCGCCAAGGACAAGCCGCTGCCGTTCAACGGGGTGGTGTGGGACGAGATCAGCAAGATGAAGAACAGCGCGACGGACCGCGTCAAGGCGGTGCGCAAGGTGCTCGATCAGTTCGCCTGGACGACGGGCCTTACCGGCACCCCGGCCAGCAACGGCTACAAGGATCTGCACGGCCAGTTCCTCGTGGTGGACCGAGGGGTGCGCCTGGGCACGTCCAAGACCGCCTTCAAGACGCGCTTCTATCGCAAGGTGGGCACGTACAAGGAGGTGCTTTACGACGACGCCGAGGACACGATCAAGAACCTCATCGGCGACATCACGCTGGAGATGTCAGCCGAGGACTACAACCCCCTGCCCGACCTCATCGTCAACAACATCGAGGTCGAGATGGAGGGCGAGGTCCGAGCGAAGTACGAGCAGCTGGAGAAGGAGTTCTTCACGCAGCTCGACAGCGGCACCACGGTCGAGGTGTTCAACCAAGGCTCGTTGACCAACAAGGCGTTGCAGTTCAGCAACGGCGCCGTGTACCCGGTGGCGGGGATGCCCCTGTGGGAGCCGATCCACGAGCTCAAGCTCGACGCGCTGGAGGAGATCATCGACGAGGCTCAGGGTTCTCCCGTCTTGTGCTCCTATGCCTACCGGAGCGATGCTGAGAGGATCATGGCGCGGTTCAAGGATCTGCGTCCGATCAACCTGACCGAGTGCAAGACCGAGGGGTCACTCACGGCTGCAATGGACAGGTGGATGAAGGGGGACTGTCAACTCATGATTGGCCATCCTGCCAGCATGGGACACGGCATCGACGGCCTGCAGAAGCGTGGACGCACGGTGGTCTGGTTTGGGCTCAACTGGTCACTCGATCTGTACGACCAGATGAACGCCCGGGTGCGCCGGCAGGGTCAGGGTGCCCCGGTGGTTTGCCACCGGATCATGTGCCGCGATACGCTTGACCAGGCGCAGGCCATCGCGCTCGACGAGAAGGCGACGACGCAGAACGCACTGCGCAGCGCCGTGAAGAAGTACCGACAACAGAAGGGGGTTTGATGAGCGGATCACTACGACGCCACCTCGCAAGCGTGTCGTGCTACGCGGAGGCCATCTCGGTCCTCATCGCAGGGTCGACAACGGTGCGCGGTCTGAGCGAGGAGTCGGGACTGGCGTACAACGCCTGTCGCAAGTTCGTTGCGACACTGTACCGGCGCAGGCTCGTGCGTATCGCGGCCTGGGAACAGGACAGCATCGGTCGCTGGACAATCGCAGCCTACGCATGGGGTGAGGGCAAGGACGTCAAGCGACCGCCGGGACTGACGCCGACACAGCGCAGTCAGCGGATGCGGGATCGAGCGAAGGCGATGCAGCGTGCAATCGCCATTGGTAACCGGCCCGCCACGCGGGCGCAACAGGAGTGACGATGGACGCGAAGACCGACGAGAACCACGGTGCCGTGGCGGGTCAAGTTGAGCGAAGTGTTAGGCCGCTGGTGGAGCGCTTGCGCGCTGGCGAGAACTTCTATGCCGAGAGTTCGCTGTGGTTTGACAGCAAACTAGCGCAGGCTGTGGACGAAGCCGCTGACGAGATTGAGCGGCTGCGCGCTGCGCTGGCAGAGATTGCCGACGGCGTTGACACGTGGACTGCAGAGGGAATGGCCCACCTGGCGCGCGAAGCCTTGGGGCCTAACGCCAAATAGGCCAACATGCAGTGCCCCGAGTGCGGAACGTGGACGCAAGTCCTCGAAACACGGAAACAGTCTGACTACATGCGAAGGAGATACCAGTGCGCCAACATGCACCGATTCACGACCAAGGAAGTGGTGGTTACAGCGAAGCGGCCGAGGCAGCATCCGAACTCGGTGCCACTGACGAAGAAGACCGCTTTGCTGATTTCGCGTTTGCACAAGTGATGCAGACGTTGATCTGCGCCGTCGCCATCGTGGCGCTGGTGGCAGCGTTCGCGGCTCTGGCCTAGTACGACCAGATCGTCGGCTGCTCCCGCAGATCGACGTGGATGAAGCGTCCGGTGCCCTTCTGCTGCACCCCGATCCCGGTGAACCCGTGTTCGAGGGCCAGTTGGAGCACGCGGACGGCTTCAGCACCCTGCACCGCAATGTCTGCCGCGCGCCCGGTAGCGTGCATCCCGGGCGAGGGCTTCGCCTTCTCGATGGGGTGGTCGGCGCACCTATACCCTGACGAGATGCTCATGGGCTTGCCGTAGGCCGTTCGCAGCGCCTGCAGCTTCGCCATGAACTCGGGCTTCATTTCCTGCCGCCCGCAATGCCGGCAGCGGAACTCCCGCTCGTCGAAGTTCGGGTAATCCGACCAGTCCATCACTTCTTCCTCATGGCGTCGGCAATACTCGGAACGATTTTCTCGGCGCTTCTTCCGATCACGTAACCGCCAATGCCGAGCTCAACGATGTCCCACAGTTTGAGCACTTCGTCTGGACTCAGATTCGGTGCCGAGTACCCGAGCCATCGAGCCACGATCAACGCGCCGAATGTGAGCATCAGCACGGGTCGCCATGTCGCAGCAAGCCAGTGCTCAGATTGCGCTTCGGCCTTGATGATGGAGGCTCGCTCCACCAGTTCAGACAGTTCGCCCTTCTGCGCGAGCTCCATCAGTGCGATCTGAGCCTGCGCCCTCTGTTCAGGGTCAGGCCACAGACGGTCAATCAGCTTACCGCCGATGCCGAGAACTGCGCTGATGGGGTCGATGGGTGTCACTTGAATAACCTGTCTGCGCCAACCCAACCGATGATGCCGGCAACAATGCTGCCGGCGAACCACAGGGCGCGAATGCCGCCCTTGCCCTCACTGGCGAGGTGGACCAGTTGATCCACCTTTCCGCTGAGATTGTCAATCTTGTGTTCTAGTGCGTCGACCTTGCCCTTGAGCAATCCGTAGTCGATGGGGTCGATCATTTTGTCCTCGATCTCTGTGATGACTTGAGCTAGATATTCCACTTGGGTCTGGACTGTGTTGTCGGAAGCCATTGCTGCACTCGCAGATGTTAGCGCGAGCGCACCAGGTCGATGTGAACATCCCAGTCAATGCTGGTAGCTGCAACACCAGTCACGTCCACGTTCAGCACGTTCGCGCTCATGGTGGCAGTCGGCGGAGTGGCGAGCGAATCGGGGTTCCAACTCATCACGCTGGCCCAGTTCCCGGTGCCGGTGGACAGGTTCGTACCCACCGCGTTTCGCCCGAAGCCCACCTCAAACTCGTAGACCGCTCGATAGTTGCCGGTGGCCGTCGATCCGACCACCCGGGCACGAACGTGTCCAGCGGCACCCTGGGGCACCGTGTAACTCCACAGGTTCGTCGTGGTGGCATTGGTCGTGGTGAGCCGGTAGACCTCGCTGATGCGGGTGCCCGAGCCGGGGAACAGGTTGTTCGACTGCTCGATGCTGACGCCGATCTGAGCGGGCGAGACGTTCAGCACCCGCACCGTCGCACCATCGGCCTTGCTGAAGTCGTTGCCCGTGACAACGATGCATCCCGGGCCGGCGTCATCGCCAGCATCGGACGGAATCAGGTTGACGATGAAGTCCGACGTGCCGTTGTTGGGCAGGAACGCGCAGTTCGAGATGACGATGCTCTCGGCCTGGGCGTTGATACCCGATCCGATACCAGTCGGGTTGGTCAGCGCACAGTCGTAGAAGGTGCAACCATCGACCACGACGCCGAACGGCTCGATGAATGTGTCAGTCGGATTGGTGGCGGCGCCAGCGATGAAAAGACCAGATCGCTTGACCTGGCCGAACATGCACGCGCTGAAGATGATGTTCTCTAGCCGCCGAGTAGTGTTGTCCCACCACGAGTCGCCATCGGTGACGCGCACGCTGACCGAGTGCTCGGCCCGAGCATCGCCACGGAACGTGCAGCCGGTGAACTTGATCTTCTCGTAGCTGCTCGTCCGGGTGGCACCGGAAGCCATCGTCACCGTCTCGCGCACCGTGCCGCCGATGAGCACATTCACCGGGTCGGGGGTGACGGTTGCCGGCCCGTCGAAATAGCAGTTGGTGACGTGGATGTCAAGGATGACGTGGCTGTCGGGCACACCCTCTGGCACGATGCCGAGGGTGTAAACGCAGTCGGTCCAGTGGCACTGGGTGATGTAGAGACCATCAACCGAGCGCACCTGGATGCCGTACAGCATCTCTGCCGGCCCGCCGTCGAACTCGCAGTCGGTGAGGTGGACGCCACCACCCGGCGCCCCGGTTGCGGGAGGCGAGGGGAACAGCGATTCGTCCAGCCCGCTGAGCTTGATGAACGCCTGGCCTTGCACGTTGCGTAGGCTGTTTGCCCAGTAGCAGCGGTCGAAGTGGGTCGTGCTCCCGCGCACCGAGTCGATGGCGATGTTCCAGTTGCTGAAGTAGCACAGTTGAAACTGCGTCTGGATCGTGCGGTAGAGGCGCACCGCCGTCGTGGTGCCCGCAGCGACGTTGCAGAAGAAGTGGATGTTCTCGAAGCTGACGAATCGGATACGCTGCGCGTTGGTCGGATCGCCAACGTCGAACAGCAGCACGTTGCCCTCGACCATCGCTCCACGACCCAGCGGCCCACGGAAGCCGATGCCTCCGTTGGTCACGGTGATGGTGGACCCGAGGAGGTACTTCTTCGGGCCGAGTTGGATCTCTACGCCTACGGCGTCGAAGGCGGACGTGCCGACAAGCGACTCAGCGTAGTCCACCGCATCTTGGAACGCGGCGCTGTCGTTGGCGATGCCGTCACCGATGGCACCGAAGTCGTCAACGTGGATGGTGCGACGCAGCACCGTCTGGACGTTGGTGGGGTCAGCACCGGGGCCACTGGGCAGGTACTGCACCTTCGACGAGTCGATGCCGGTGATGACGACCTCGCTGAACCGCTCGCCAGCAGCCGGGGCGCTGTAGACCAGCGTACCCGCACGATCTCGCACGAGGATCGAGTAGTCGCTGTTGACGTACAGACGCCCCGGGGTGCCGTTGTTCGACGGGTAGCCGTTGATCGTGCGGACGGGCTGCGCGGCGGGGATGGTGAGCGCCGCATCCCAGAAGACGCCGATGGGGTTGGTCTGCGGGGGCAGGTTGGCCGCACCGATCCAGACGTACCCGTTGCGTAGTGGTGCCCCATCCTTGTCGGTGAACAGCGGGTAGGCGGGTTGGATGCTGAGTGCGGTCATTGTTGCTCCTCGGGGGACATGATGCCTTGAGGTTGCTGTTCTTCTGGTGCCATCGTGGCGACGAGGGCACCACGGGCGGCGGGGGTCTGGACAACAGGTGCGCCCATCCTACCAAGCCCGTTGATCATCTTCATCAACTTGCTGCGCTCGCCGCGAGGCAAACCTTCGAGAAGATCGAGCATTGACTGGTTCGACTGCGCGGCACGCTCAATCACTTGCATGGTTTCGGTATTCAGTCGATCCTGAATGTTCCGAAGTTGCATGTTGGCAGTTGTCACCCATGGGTTGAACCAGTTCGGAATCAGAGTGTGCTTGCGGTGCTTTTTCAGAATTCGCGCAAGTTCCTCTCGCCCGCCCTTTGCGGCATTTGCGATAACACCCTCACGTTCGACATACGAGGCGACCTTGTTCAAAGTAGACATCTCGTTCGACATCTCTTTGAAGATGTTGTAGTTGCCCGGTCCGAAAATAGCCTCGACCGCATCGGGGTTGTTACCCCGCGCGAGCTTGACGTATTCCTGCGGAGAGTCCTTGAACATGCGGAACGCTTCAGCAGCCATCTGCCGCTTCTCTAGGTCTTTCGCACCTTTGGAAAACGTGTCGAGATAGTTCTTCCACTCCGTACCACCGGCTCGCATGATCGCGTTGTCGATCTCCGGTCGAACAATGCCGAGAACGTCTGCCGCGACCTGCTTGCTTACTTTGGGATCACGACCGACCATCAGCGCGTCGATGATCTCGTTGACCCCTTCTTTGCGAATGGTGTAGAGATCGTAGGCATCAATGGTGCCGCCGTTCATTTCGGCGGCGTTGAGAATCTGAGCACGCAGTCGACCGAGGACTTGTTGCTGCGTCGTACTGACTCGCGCACCAGGTTGCATCCTCGCCTCGTCAATGGCGCCAACAATTCGATCTACGCTCAGTGGCGGAAACCCTTGCGGTAGAGGAACCTGCTTCTGCAAGAAGATGCGCTGAAGCATAGTGTTGACATAGTTCAGACTGTTGGCTTTTTGCTGATTTGCGGCGTCGAGTGACGTTTCGCGCATCGGCTTTGTCAGCGCATTGAGCACCTTGCGCGAGGCGTCGATGGAGTTGGCAATATCGGTCTGATTGCCACCCTGCGCCATGCGCGAAAGTTCGTTCAGCAGGTCATCGCTTTGGTTCTTCAGCGTGACGCTCATCTGATCGGTTTCTTTACCGAGTTCGAGTAGCGACTGCCATGCGTTGCGTTGGATACCAGCGGTTGCTTGCGCGGGCGTCTCACCTGGTGCAGCACCTCGCAATGCTGCGCGGATTGCGTCAATCTCTTTACCGGCAGCATCGCGGGCGATCTTCGTGGCCTGCTTACCTCTGAAGTCGAGAGCACGTCCGGGCAACGCGGCAAGACCTTCCAGACCCCTCGCAACAAGGGGTGCGGCCAGACGTCCAGCAGTCTCGTATGCTGCCCCAGTCAGAACATCCCGCGCACCACCGACCAGCGCCTCCTGAGCGGTCTTCGGCCCCTCCCGATACCCGAGAGACTGCTCAAGCAGATCAAGACCACCCTTGGCGATGCCGTACCCGAGGCCCGCGCCGGTCACAGCGCCGAGCGTACCGCCGGCCACAGTGCCGGGACCAGGGACAACGCTACCACCCACTGCGCCAGTGCCACCACCGATGACGCCACCCGCAACCGTACCAAGTGCTTCCACGGTGGGTCGAATTATCTGGATTGCTCGCTGGCCGAGGGGCGTCGTTGGGGGAACGCTGGGCGGCGCGACGAGACTGGCAGGGGCGCCGGGGATCTGACCGGGTGGGGTGGTGGGGGTCGGTGTTGCGAACTGAGCGAATGGGTTGACTTCTTCTTGAACAAACTGAGCGAACGGGTTGGTAGCCATTAGCGCCCCCTCGCCCTTGCCGCAGCCCCGGGGCCAAAAATCGCATCGAATTGTGCGTCAGTACCACGCCCTTGCCGCAGCGCGTCAATTGCTGCTTGAGGAGGCGTAGGAAATCTACCACCAGCAGCAGGCGGTTGCGGGGCACCCGGGGGTGCGGGCGGTTGTGCTTGCTGCTGACGATATTCGTAAGTGTCGTCGAACGCCGTTTGCATCGACGACTTCGTATTCGTAGCCTGTGCTTTGAGTCGCTTCAATGAGGCTACAAGATCGTCGTAAGACTGCACCCGATCAAGCGAAGCCTTTATGTTCTCAAAGCGATCACCTTCCTTGTTCGACACGTTACCGACGCCGGCCCCAGTGGTGGATGCTTGACGAAGTTCAGTCAACCCCTGAACGAATGCGAGGTTCTTCAGTTGGTTGATGTCGGCCACTGCGAGGCGAGCCTCGTCTGTCACAGCGGGAACCATCTCTCGACCAAGGATGAAACCAGTGGCCTGGCTCAAACCACTCTTGTTCTTGAGAAGTCGGTCAATGGTCTCCTCAATGGTCGACATCGTGGACGTAACAGATCGCACAGATTGTCTGGCTTGCGGGAACGTCGCTTCGCGGCGCTGGATCTCTTTGGGCGACAACCCTTCCAACCCTTCGGCTGGAGTCATACGTCGCTCAATAGCTTCCTGCTCCGAAACCATGACGATCTTGCCCGTATCGGGGTCGACCACCTTGACAGCCTTGCCGGGCTTGGCAGGTTTTTCAGCAGTGGGTGCGCCACCACCGCGGCCAACCGAAACAGGGGGTGTGGGTGGTGCGGGAGGGGTCAAGAATTCACGGGTTCCGGGCATGAACACCGAGCTTTCACGCCCAACCACGATGGGTTTCTCTTGCTCCGGGTACAGCGGCTTACCCGTGTTCTTGAGGTAGTTGCGCGCCGACTCCGCGACCTTGCTGAACTCAGGCCCCGCCATTGAAAGCGTGCCGTCGATCATCTTCGCCGCCTCAAGGGGATTGACCTCAGCGATCTGAAGTGCGACCTGGAGTGCTTGCTTCTGAGCGGGGTCTTTCTCCGCCTCAATCATCGTCTGCAGGCGTCGAATGCCGACTTGAGGGTTGGACCCCAGCGCAACAATCAGACTGCCCGAGTTACGAGCCTGGTTTGCGCGCTGCTCGGTGCTCAGACTCTCATAGGCACGAGCCATGTGCGCCCGGGTGGCCTCACTCTGCGTGAGTTCCATCAGTCGGAACCGCTGCGCTTGGGTCATGTCCTCCAGCGGAACTTCTTGGAGACGTACGAGTTCCGCAGCCTTGGCAGCATCTTGCTCGGCCTTCTGCCGCGCCGCAGCCATCTCAGCCTGCATCTGCTGCGCCTCCATGGCCCGCTGCTGCCGCGCAGCCTGCACCTGCTCCATCTGCAGGCCCAGCTTCATCCCCCTCGTCAGACTCTCGAAGGGATCGGCGACGGGGATGGTGTAGTTGATCGGCTGAACCATGTCACGCCTCCGGAATCATGGAGTAGTTCACCGTCATAAAGTCGCCAATGGACCCGACTGCTTCGGGGTAGACGTTGACGACTTCCTGCGCCATCAGCCCAATGTGTCGACCACCGCCCCACACGTACTCGAACGAGTACACCCCGAGGCCGTCTTTTCGAGTGCTGATGCGTCGGACATCGCGCTTGAGTCGGCGGTCACTGTACGTGGGCATACCGAAGTCTTGCTGTGCAAGCATTAGGGTCTGCTCGGATCCCGGAATGGTGCCGTAAGTATTGGCCGCTTGCGTGATCGGAGTTCCACCGAACAGGCCCGGGATGCCGAACTGCCCCGTGCGGGCGTAATTCAAGCCCGCCATCTGCATCGGCAACTGCGCCATCTGCGCGAATGGTGCAGTGGCCCCGAGAATGCCGCCAGCCTGTGCAGCACCCTGCTGCTGGAGCAAATTGCTGATGTTGCCACCCATCGCCTGACCAGCGGTGCCCACACCAGCGGCAGACTGCTGGCCCAGCGACGTCATGCCCCCAAGGCGGGCGTACTGCTGTTCGATGGCTTGCTGAAGCAGCGCGGGACGGAACTGGGCAAGCCCCGCCTGCAAGTTGCCACCGCGAAGGCCACCCGTCGCACCGGCACGCTGCAGCATGGCTCGCTCGCCCTGCTCAATCTGGCTCTGGAAGAACGGGCTGCGCTCGATCTGGCGGATTGCCTGCTGCTGTGCGCCTGCGCCACCGAGGCCCAACAGCGCCCGCTGCGCTTCGAGCGCAGGCGTGCCGACCTCGACATACGGGGCGAGCAGCCTGCGAATCTCGTCGAACTGGCGGCGCTGTTCTTCAATGCCGGCTTGGGCAGATTGCGATTGTGCGTCTGCGGCCTTGCTCGCGGACCGCGACTGCATCGCACCACCGATGAGTGACGATCCCGCGATTGCAACGATTGGGTTAGGCATTGCCGAACTCCTTCATGTAGTCGTCCAGCGACTCACCGTACAACCCGAGCACCTTGCTCGACACAGACGTTGCAGCAGCAGGACCGTGGACGAGTTGCACCGTCAGCAGCACGACGTCGTAGTACCCGGCTCGCCAGACAAACGACCTTGCATCAGCAGCACCGGCACGCTCTTGTCGATCACTTGCCTGCCATTTGAGGATCAGAACCGACAAGGCCGAGAGCAGTGCCGCCGCGTGCTGCGCGAAGAACGGGTTCTGCGGCATGGCGACCAGGGTGTTCCAGATCGTCGCATCCAGATCGTCGCGCTTGACGGCATCGTTGTCAGCGTAGTCGTCAAACGTCTGGATCGCTTGCCATAGCATGAGCAGCCACTCCTGCGCAGCAGGCGGCAACATCAGCGACGCGAAGTGAGACCGTAGCGAGTCGACCATGACGTCCTCAGAGGCAGCCGGAAGCCACGAACTCGGCGGCGTCATTGTATGCCTCAAGTGATCTCTCGACCAGACACCCGCAGCGTCAACGCCGATGCGGCGCTGGCGATGGTGCTGATGATGCCACCGGGTTCGAGCACCTGGCCGACCAGTTCGGGACAGTTGTAGGTCTCCCCGGGCACCACGGCGCGGTTGTCGATCATCAGGTTCGCGTTCCCCGGCGACCCGCCACTCGTGACGAGGTTGACGCTGAACGTGCGGTTCACGGTGTCCGTGTTCACCACGGTGGCCTTGTCGATGATGGTCTTGGTGCTCGCGGGAGCGGTGTACTGAGTCGTCTGCGTGTTCGCCATCTGGAGAGGCGCGACGAGGACTTTGACGGTGACGGTCATTGAACCCCCTGAATGTTGTTTGAGACGGTGAGGATGATGGACGGAATCGCCGGGTAAAACGCGCTGGCGGGAAAGTAATCCATTCGCACCGTCGTGTCGTTCACGGCAAACATGATTTCCACGTAGTCGCCGGCTTTGAGGTCGAAGAAGTACCCGACCGTCACCAGTTGCTCAGCATTGTTTCCCTGAATCTGGATTTGACTGTTACTGTCAGGCACGTCAACGCCGTTGATGCGAGGCCACACCCAGAAGATACCCGATCCACCGCTTGTCTTGTCGAGTTGAATGCTGAACAGGAAATTGTAGATGCTGTGTTCGTCGACGTAGATGCGCGAGGTGGGTGATCCGATGTACACACCGTTGCTGACATCGGTCGTATTGAACGTGACAGCTTCCGGCGTGTTGATTGCTGTTGCCGTCTGCGGGGTCGTGTCGTAGAACTGCCCGTAGCGAGCCCGCTTGAACTCGCGGGGCGGGGGTGCCGACTGCAGCGCCTCGACCTGTTTGCGCAGATCGTCAATCTGCGTGACGAGTTGCACGATGCGCGGGTCGTCGAGCGCATCGAGCGCATCAACCGGCTGCTCGACTCGCGGGATGCTGAGTTCGATCTCCCGGCGCAGCTTCTCCACCGCATCCAGTGCCTCACCGGCCTTGTTCTCGGCGGTGGCGAGAGTGAGGATGATGTCGGCGAGGGTGGTTGGCTCCAGTTGCTCGACGTCCGTGAACAGACGCTCGAACTGGCGGATCGCCTCGTGGTCCTTGAGGAAGGACGCAAGTTGATCTCGACCGATCCTGAGCCGTCCGGTAGCCATCAGTACACCAGAGGTTCGACGCGAATCTCAAGGTTCATGGCCGACAAGTGAGAGTCGGAATCACCTTGGAACCGCTGGACGCGCCAGTTGCGCATGAAGCCCTGCTGACGCCAAACCAGGCGCTTCTCACGGTTGCCTGTACTGCCGATGCGGATGTACTTCGGCTGCGACCACGAGAGACCGTTGAGACTGTACGACGTGCTGATCTGCGGATCGACACCAATGGCCACTCGTCCGGGGAGTGCCGTCAGTTCGAGTTCGTGGAAGATCGCACCGTTCGTCTTGTTGTAGACGATGGGCGTGCCGAACTCCCAGCGCACCTTCTGACCCCAGTGCGTGCTGATGTCGCGGTCGACGTAGCCGACGGCGTTTGACTGCGGATCGCCCGCGAACCACTTGTCGAAGCACCAGACGAAGTTCTTCGCCCGGTACTGAGAGAACCCCATGACGCTGCTGGTGAGGGTGTACCAGACAGACTGCTGAAGTGCTTGGGATGAGGCTGCATCGTAGACCACCGTGCGGTCGGGCAGATGGACGTACAGCAGTTGATGGTTACGGTCGTTGCGTGCTTCGAGCTTGACCTGGGCGAGTTGCGCCTCGGTGTAGTTCAGCAGCAGGTTGTCGATCTCCTGCGTGCTGATCTTTGTGGCGGTGGCGTTGGCCCCGAGGTAGATGCTTGGCGCCTCGTTGCGCCCACCGCCGAGGAAGGCAACTGATTCGAGGAAGACGCAGGACGCATGGGTGCCGATGCACCCTTTTTGAATCTGCGCACCTTCGATGGGGGCGAACGGGAAGAAGCCGCCGCCCACGTTGTCGAACACCTCGATGGTGTTGCGGTTGATCGCGTAGACCTCATTGCGCAGGCGCAACACCGCGTTGATTGGGTCCGGGTCACGCTCCGATGCGTCGTAGGAGAACGGCAGCGTGGCGAGCGGGTTAAGGATGTCGGTGACGAACAGGAACTGCCCATCCGTCGCCATCCAGTAGCCCTCGATCCAGCAGGCGTCAATGACCCGACCAAGTGCGGTGTTGCGGGTCAGGGTGCCGGTTGTCGCGTTCCAGTACCACAGCGCGTTGTTCGACACGATGCCGAGCAGGTCGAAGCTGTAGTCCATCACGACGAGTTGGTCGTCTGCACCACCAACATCCCCGAGCACCGTGACGACGTTGTTCGAGGAGATGCTGACGAGCTTGCTGCCCATTACCCGGTAGTGGACGCCGTTCCAGTTGATCCCGCCGCGATCAGGACCAGGGCCGGTGACAGACTGGACAAGGCCATCCCCGGGCCGCAGGAACAGGTTCCCGGCACCGCTGTTGATCGGCGTCGGCACCATGTTGACCGGGTACGACACCCGGAGGTCGGGGCCGTTGTCGGTGTAGATGCCGGAGACGATGGGGATGGTTGCCACGTCAGCAGTTCCAGGCTTTCAGCGACTTGTTGATGCGCGAGTTGGGGTCTTTGGCAGTCTTGGCGCTGGTGTTCTTCGCCTTCATGCCCTCCATTCTCGCGCAGAAGCTCTTGCGTCGTGCCGCGTCCTTCTCCGTCTTCGGATTGGGTGCCGGAGGCTTGAGGTTCATGCCTTCCGCCTTGGCCGATGCGCGACCCTTGGCGTTGAGGCCACCCTTGGGGTTCTGGCCCTCTTTGCGCTGCCAAGCGGGGGTTTTGGGCATGGTCAACCGATGCGATACCACGAGTTCGTCGCGGCGACGTAGCGTAGACGAGCGAACCCGTTTGCCGCCAGAGTGGCAGGTGCGCCAAACACATTGGCGGCACCATTCGGTCCGATGGTCAGGGTCGTGATGATCTGCGTGCTGGTGATCAGCACCTCGGTGCCATCGGGCGTTGTGGTGTTCAGCGGCAGCGTGATCGTACCCGATGCCAACGTGCTCACGGGCTGCAGGATCATCCACTGCGACGCGATAGGCTGCGGGACGTCGAGGCTGAACCCCGCAAGGGGCGCGTACAGGTTCGGCACCAGTATCGGCGACGTGAAGTTGTCGGTGAAAAACTCCAGCAGCGTATTCAGTGGTAGTCGACGAGTGTCGCCGTTTTGCGGCGTGTAGACGGGCAATTGATCACCCGACGACGCTTCCGTCAGCAGCGGTAGTTGATTGATTGTCGGCATGATCGTTGCTGTTAGTTCTGTTCGACCTTCGGCGCCTGTACCTGCGGCACCGCTTGCGCCTGAAGCTCCTGAATGAGCTGGAACACCTCGACGTAAGGACGGGTGCCCAGGTAGTTCAGGATGCCGTTGACGAGGCTGATCTTCAGGCTGACGTCTTGGTCGTTCATGCGTGGCTTTCGGTGCTGTTGGCCCACGGCAGCGCCGGCTGCACGATGGGCGGGTTGATCAGATCAGCGAGCTGGCGCTGCAGCGCGGCCTCAGTGGCCGTGCGGTCGACGCCGCTGCCGTAGACCCAGCCGAGCACTTGGTCCTCGGTCAACTCGGCGTAGGGCACGAAGCCCTCGGCGCTCTCAGGCTGCTGCCAAGTGCAAGCCCCGTACGCGGTGGCGCTGTGCGGGCCGTCGCTCGCCGTCGCTCGCCAACCGCACTCGACGACCAGATTTTCGACGCCTTCGACCTGCGGGACGCAGCGCACCCATTCGATTTGCCAGAGGATGTTCATGATGTTGCCTTTCAGTGGAGATCGACCCAAGCGGTGCCGTTGTAGACACGCAGTTTGTTGGTGCCGCTGTTGTAGTAGACGTCACCGGATTCCGCTCCTGCCGGGTCTGCGGCGAGGGGGACGAAGCGTGTTTGACCTGTGTCCTTAATCCGCATGCGCTCCGTTAGAGCGCTATCAGTCGATGCGCCCCGCGTAGCAAACGCCAAATCGCCTGTGGTGTTGTTGGCCCCGTTGGACAGAAGGCCCTTGATAGCGGCGAAGTTGCCGCCTTGCGCACCTAAAATGACCCCACCACCTGCACCAGCAGCGGCGGAATTGTGTCGCAACGTGATGAACGAGCCTACATTGGTGCCGGTTGTGATTGCTGCGGTTGTTTGCCCACTGGCATTGAAAAGTTCAATGCCTGACGTTGGCGCAGTCGTCCCAATACCGACGTTGCCAGACGGCAAAATCCGCATCTTTTCATTGTTAACGGAAAAAATCAGATATCCGTTGCCGGTGCTGTTGTCTCGGCCCTGAATCCCCGCTGAGTCAGAAGTGCCCCATTGGATGGTCCCGGCGTTCGGTAAAAATGCGGTGCCAGACCACTTAACATTGCCGGCGACATCCAGCTTAGCGCCCGGCGAACTAGTCCCAATACCAACGTCACCGCTGCTCGTGATCCGCATGCGCTCTTGGCCGTTGGTCTTAAACGTAAGCGTGTTTTCCCAGCCGTTACCGCCAATTGCCCAGTGTTCTGTGGCTCCGACTATCGACTGAATTTGGTTAAATGCTGCCAGCGCACCTGTCGGAGCGTATAGGCCTATCAATGCCGCGCCGCTTGTCGTCGATTCCACGGCCAAGCGATTATTGCCTGCGGCCGCAACGTGCAACGGGAAATTCGGATTCGTCGTCCCAATTCCCACATTCCCAGCACTGCTGATGCGCATGCGCTCCGACGCACCCGTCGCCACCGCCCAGTTATTCGCGGCGGGGAAAAACACCCCCGTATCTGTGTCGCCAATTGTGGTCAGCGCGGGGGCGGCGGCGGTGCCGGCGGAGAACGCAACGTTGCCCGACGAATCAAGCCGCAACCGCTCCGACGCACCCGTGCGCCAAATCCAGGCGTTGTTGGGGCCGTCGTAGTAGCTGCGGGGGTTGCCAGCACCGTCCGACAGGACGATGTTGTTGTCGGTGATGCGGATATCAAGGATACCAAACTGGTAGCCAGTAAAGGAACCAAGAATGACGTTGTATGAACTGTCTACATCCCTTCCCGAGTTATACCCAAGAAGCGTGTTGTATAAGCCACCACCGTTTCTACCCGCACGACTTCCAACAGCGGTAGAAAAAGAGTCATTGGTACCTTGGGAGTACAGCGCTTGGTATCCAACGGCGGTATTATGCTCAAACGGCGAAGCGTTATTTGCTAAAGCGGATTCGCCTATTGCCGTGTTGTAAGACCCTATTCCGTACTTTAGCGACCCATTACCAATCGCCACGTTGTACGACCCTGTGGTATTGTAATTTAGCGCATAACTCCCAATCGCTACGTTTACACCACCTGTTGTGGCAGAACGCTGTGTGTAGTCGCCAATGGCTATATTAGAACCACTACTACTTGTGGCGTTAAGTAGGGCTTGGAAGCCGAATGCGATACTGCCGACAGAAGGCGCATTACCTTGTCCAACGGTGACGCCACCGAGAGACAAGTTCGACTTTGTGCCGTCCCAAGTAAGCCCCGAAACCGCGCTGATCTGCTTGCTACCGTCGAGCGTTAGGATGGCGTTGACAGTACCAGCCGACAGGATGGGGTTGACGGAGAATGTCTTCGTACCACCGATTGTCTGGTCACCGACAGTGTAAACACCATTGGTTACACTGCCCGCGGTAGTTGCGGTAGTTGCGGTAGTTGCGGTAGTTGCGGTAGTTGCAGTCGCAGCGTTGCCAGTGATGTCCCCGACAATCGCGGACGAGAAGGTCTTGGTGCCACCGATTGTCTGGTTGCCGGTGGTGTACACACCATTGGTGACGCTGCCAGCATTCCCGCTGATGTCCCCGACGATTGTGCTGGAGAACGTCTTCGTCCCACCAATAGTCTGGTTGCCGGTGGTATAGACGCCGTTCGTGACGGTCCCGGCGTTTCCAGTGATGTCCCCGACAATCGCGGACGAGAAGGTCTTCGTTCCGCCGATTGTCTGGTTACCGGTGGTATAGACACCGTTCGTGACGGTCCCGGCGTTACCGGTGATGTCCCCGACGATTGCGGACGAAAAGGTCTTGGTTCCACCAACTGTCTGATTGCCGGTCAACAGAACAGCCGTGTTTGGTAAATCAAGACCGTTGACAACCAGATCAACAACCGCTGAAACCGGAGTGCGCCGCGCATCGCCGTTGTTAGGCGAGTAGATAGGGATTTGATCGCCTAGACTGACAGGCGAACGCAGCGGCAGTTGATTGATAGTCGGCATCAGTTGTACTCCAACGGTCCCTCGGGTCCAGTCAACACCGGATCGACCGGCGGACGGGCAAAGGGATCGTCGTAGACGCGCCACGGCTTGTTGCCAGCACCAGATGGCAGCGTTCCGGGGAACTGCTGCTCGTAGGGCATCGTGGCACGCGACAGAAGGGTGTTGTAACCAGTCTTCGCCGCGACAAGGGTCAGCGGCGACACCTGCTTGCCGTAGCTCGGAGCCAATCGCATCGCCAGGTTAGCGATGATTGCTTCGTTGGCGCTGTCAGGCACTTCGGACTCGCCATCGAGATCGCTGCTTTCCGGTGAACCCGGAAGCGGGTAGGCCAGGCGGATACCCTTGCCGTTCCAGTCGGCCATCATCGAATCAAGGCGACGAAGCGCCGATTCCAGGTCTTCGGGTTGAAGGTCGAAAACATAGGACGCCAGCCCGATCTCGGTAAACGCGGCGGTCAGGAATTGGCGCTTGCTGTAGCCCACGATCAGGCCCCTTTCATCGCCTCTGCGATGCGGTCGAGCAGGCGCTTGTCGGAAGTGCGCCCGTCGAACTTGATACCCAGAAGTGTAGCCTGTTCTTCGATCTCTGCGCGAGTCGGCGGGGCGTCATCAGCAGTTGCCTGCGCGACAGGTTCGACCACAGGAACCACTTCAGCAGGCTTCGCAGGCTTCGGCAGACGTTCCCAAGGCTTGTCCTTGAGCACCCGGGCGAGTTGGCGCTTGTTCACCCCATGGGTGAACGCTTCTTTCCCAGCCGCCACGATGGCGTCGTCAGCGGTGGCATGCCAGCCGTCCGCCAGCGCGGCCTCGTGCTCTGCTGCATCGGCCACGCTGCGGTACTGGTACCAGCCGCCCAGCAGACCGCCAAACGAGCCGGGGGACTTGTAGACGAAGGTGGGGTAGTTCATCGCTTCCTCGGCGCTTTGCTCGGCATCCCGGCCTTGGTGGCAGCGGTGCGGGCGGTGTTCAGCGCGATGGCGACAGCCTGCTTCTGCGGCTTGCCACGCTTCACCTCTTTCGAGATGTTCTCGCTGATCGACTTTTGGGAGTAGCCCTTCTTCAACGGCATAGTGCGCTCCTCATGTGAAAACGCGGGTGGTAGCTTGCAACCACCACCCGCGCGCTCAGTACCGACCTGCGTCAGCCGATGCGGTAGATCGTGTAAGTCGCCGCAGCGGTCTTGCGCACGCGGAACCGGCCCGACGAGCTCAGCGCGACGACCATGTTGCCGACCAGCGTGCAGCCGGCGACACCACCACCGACCGAGATCGTGAAGGCGTTGCTCGCACCCGTGTTGATGACCGAGAAGTCGAAGCTCTCGTTCACGGCCAGGGTGGCAGCAGCGTCGAGCACGGTGCCGGTCGGCGGAGTGGCGGTCACGGCGGCGGCGGTCGTGGACGTCACCAGGCCGTTCAGCATCGCCGCAGCGGTCAGGTTGCCGGTGGCGTTCAGCGCGACGGGATCGCCCTGGGGTTGCCAGTTGCCGTTGTCACCGACGACAGGATCGGTGCCAACGTCGTACAGCACCGGGAACGCGCCTGCGCGAATCTCGATGGTAGCGCCGTTGGTGAAGGCGGACGAGGTGTAAGTGCCGTTGGTCAGGGCACTCAGCAGGTCCAACTGCGACGGGTAGTTGGGGTAGCCAACTTGCTGCAGAATCTCGGCCTCGCCTTGGGTCTGGACGACGATCTTCTGGTTAGCGGTCAGCGTGACGACAGCGGTGCCTTGCGCCGCGATGGTCTGGTAGGACATGTGTGAACTCCTTGAGATGCGGTTGCGATGCGGGCCGGGGTCACCGGCCCGCTACGTCATCAGGGTTGAGCCGTGGACTGACCGAACAGCAGGATGCCCGACATCTCGGGCTGCTTGTTCACCACGCCGAACAGGCAGTCGAGGCGGTACTTGGTCTTCATCGTGTTGATGTCGTACTGCTTCTGCATCACCAGTTCGATGCCTTGGTCGGTCGAAGCGCGCATGATCGCCGCACCAGCATTCGTCGGGGGAGCGTAGCTGCCCGGCAGAATTTCCAGCGCGTCCTTCTGCCAGAAGCAGTTGATCGGCGCGGCAGCGGTGTTCAGGCGCGTGACGGTGGCCGAGGCATTGGCGGTGATCGAGCAGTTCTGGTACTGCTTCTCGGCGTCCGTACCACCCTGGGCCGAGATCATCGGCGGGGTGATCACCACGGTGTTGCCGCCACCGACGCTGACGACGCGGAAGGTCTTCAGCACGCCGGTCGAAGCCTTCGTGATGTGATGGACCGACTCCACACCGTCGATGCGGATGACGTCGCCTGCGCGCAGGTCGGCGTTGCTCGTGACCGTGATGGTCTGGAAGCGGTTGTCCTTGTTGGACGTTTCGCCAGTCACCGCAACGGTCGTCGCCTCGGGCACGTAGTAGTTGCTGGCCGTCGCACGGGTGTCGATGGTCGTGTTCGAGCCGGTCACTGCACGGATGCGGTTGGCGTAGTCGAACTTGTACGTCTCGAACCCGGCGACCGTGCCAACGAAGCCGCGGCGGTACGCATCCTCGGACATGCGGTTGCCGAACGAACGGGTGGCGATGGCAAGGTTGCCGGCCATGCCGTTGTAGTCGCGGCTCGACAGGGCGAGGTAACGGTCGAAGTTCTGAACGCCGATCTCGTTGAACGCCGTGTCGCACAGCGCCACGTCGTCGTAGTCACCGGCAGCACCCGTGACGCAGACGGCGACCGAGCCGAAGTTGGCAGCAGCGCCCATGATGGCGAGGTTGATGTCGCTGGCGAGCTTCTGCTTGGCAGCGTCGCCCAGGCGACCCTCGTCCATCGCGTCACGCAGTTCCAGCGCGTCCATGATCCACGGCACCGACCGCTGGAAGCCGAGCGTGGCCGGCACCGACAGTTGGGTCATGTTCTGGAAGTTCAGCGTCTGGTCCATGCCGCTGAACGACTGGGCGATGAAGGGCTGCGGACGCCAGATGATGTTGTTCGTGCGCTCCATCATCTCGCCGCTGGTGCGGTAGATGGACACGTTGCGCGACAGCACCAGGGCGTCGTTGAAGCCTTCGAGCATGTTCTCGAAGGCGACTCGTTCTTCCTTGACGAAAGAGTTGGACATGAAAAGCTCCTATCGGGGTGAACGCTTCAGTTGCTGCTTGTACGCGAAGACCTTGGAATAGTTTCCGGTCTTCTCGGCCTCGGCGCGCAACCGTTCCAGTTGAGAGTCTACCGTACCCGACTTCGGGCCATCACCATTGACGACTCGTTCGGGTGCGGGGGTGGGTTTGCGTGGCGTCACTTTCAGTTCCTTTTCCAGTTTCGCAACCGCAAACGCGAATTTCACCGGGTCACTCAGAGACGCCAGTTCCTTCGCCTTCTTCGGGTTCTTGCCGAGTGCGTAAATCAGCAACGCGGGGTTTTCGGCACCTTGCAGAATCACGCCTTGCTGGACCGTGCTGAAGACTTGCTGCGCAACTTCTTCGGCATCGTCGTAGTCCTTGACCTTTAGGTCGGCTTTCGCCTTCCCGTAGGCATCCAGCTTGGACTGCCACGCCTTCGCCTGTTCCTCTTCGGCGGCTCGGGCCTTGGCTTCTGCTTCAGACACTTGGCGCTTGTGGTCGTACCACTGCTCCAGTGCCTTCTCGTACCGCTCGGAGTCGTAGTCGAAGTCTTCGAGCTTCGGCTTGGCGCTCAGGGGTGCCGGCTTGTTCTCGGCGCCCTGCATGGCCTGCAGCTTGGTCTCGTACTCTCGAATCTTCCTCTGAGCCTCGCGGTGAGACTTGCGCAACTCGCGCACCCATTCCGGCGCAGGAGTGCTCTCTTCAGGAGGCGGCGCTTCCTCCCCGATGGAGACAACAACCTCGTCAGACTCTTGCTGCTCGGATTCGCTCGTCGGCTGATCTTCGACGGAGGGGTTCTCGTCGTTGATTGCCTCAAACTCGTCCAGAACCGCTACGTCTTCGTGGTCGGTGTCGTCCTTGTCTGCCTTGTCAGTCATGTGTTCCTCATCTCATCCGTTATGGGCCGGACGGAAGCCACGTCAAATCATTGTTGCACAGATTGTCGGTTCTGCACAACATCAATCACTTGTTGATCGGCGTCGAGTTGCAGGCGTTCGATGGTCTCCATCGTTTTCACCCGAGTCAATTCGGTTTCGGCGACCGTTTTGGCAGCATCGGCGCGGGCCTTCTCGGCCTCGGCCATCGCCTTCTCGGCAGCAGCCTGGACGAATACAGCGTTCGGATCAGGCTGCGCGTTGGCCGCTGCCGCCTCGGCCGCCTTGATGTCCTCATCGGTCGGCTTGACGACACCCATGTCCACGAGCTTCTTGCGGAAGAACTCCCGCGCGTCGGCCAGACCCTCGCCTTCCATGTTCATGATGATCATGGCCTGGAGCACGGCCTGCGTCTGCGGGTCTTGCGTCACCGCAGCGAGGTTCGTGAGCGACTGGACGATGGCTTCGCGCTGCGAACGGAACGACGGGCCAACATCCACGCTGACGTCGAAGTCTGCAGTGCTCAGGTCGCCTTCGTAACGCAACTCACCCTGCTCGTCGATCATCGGCTTCATGAGTTCGATGCTCTCGACGGTGTTCTGCAGGCCCAGGCCCTTCATCTTGCGCTTGGGCTCGATGTAGAGCTCCTTCGCCATCGACAGCCAGATTTCACCGCACCGCCGAATGGCCTTCGCCATATTCGACAGGTAGATGTAACTCTGCATGTCGAGCCGCTGCTGGACGGTCTCCAGCGCCTTGCCCGAGATGTTGCTGACGATCTTGTCGCCCTGCTCCTGGTTGCCCAGCAGGTCGCGGATGTCCTGCTCAGTGATCTGTAGCAGGCCCGCCAGCGCCGGGGGCACCGATGCCGACTTCGTGTAAGCCACCGGCCCACCGACCTGCGTGTTCCCGTCCGGCCCCGTGACGGGGTTGATCAGCAGATACGGGTAGTTCTTGATGTTGTCCTCAGACCACATCACCTGGTGCCCCGCCACCTGCTCCGGGGTCATGATCGGCTTCTCGATGCTCGACAGCGCGCTGATCTCTGCGAGCTTGGAGAGCTGCATGTTCTTCAGCCGCTGGGCGTCCTTCGCCGTGCGGACGTGACCGGAACACCGCTCCACGTTGTCGATGAACCACCGCTTGCCGTAGAACGGCACGATGGGGATGTACTTCCCGGCCAGGAAACCCACGTCCTCCAGCACCCGGCCACCGGACATGATGTACTTGTGGACCCGCTTGCGCGCGATCTTGCGCTGCCTCACCTCGATGGTGCCAACGGCCTCCAGCGTCGCACGGGTCTCGTCGTCCAGTTCGCTTTCGAGGTATTTCTCCTCGGTGCCATCGATGGCCTCGAAGATGTGCAGCGTCTCGCGCACGTTCTCGACCCGGTAGAACTCGGCGATGTACACCACGTCGGGCGTCTGCCAGTCGAACTCGCTCTGATGGACGATTTTCGGCCACGTCGCCGGGTCGTCGTTCCACTCCCGCATGTAGGAAGAACGGGTCATGGACGTCAGCACGAAGCAGTGCCTGGCGTCCGACTTGTCCTGCCGCTTGGCGTTGAGGTCGAAGAACACCGACGAGTCAGCGTCGAAGATCGGCTCGATCCTGATACGCTGGTACTCGTTGTCCGGGTCTTCCTCGTCCTCGTACTCGGCCCGCAGACGCCACGCCCCGAACCCACCGGCCACACCCTCCTCGAAAGCGTTGTCATACGCCTCCTCGGCGCACGAGTCCTGCTCGTCGGCGCGGTAGAGCTTGTCGCAGATGTCCGCGAGGTTCCGGTTCTTCGACCCGTCCTTCGAGATGAAGTTGACGGTGATGCGGTTGTTCCGGTACTCGCTGAAGATCCGCTGCACGGCCAGCGCGATCTTGTTGACCTCCAGTCGAGGCTTGTTCTCGTACTGCTGGAACAGTGGGCCTTCCCACTGCGCACCCGCAATGGAGTAGAACCGGCGGTCCTGTAGACACTGCAGACGCTCGTCGCGCAGCGCAGTCTGGATCTTGTCGAACTCCGCCAGGGCCTCCTGGTGGACGTCGTTCATGCGCTGTTCGTTCGAGGGGCGTGCCATGTCATGCTCTCTGTGTCGCGTTCCAGTAGTTTACCGTTGGAACTACGATGCGCGAGTGCGATGCACCGCGCTGGTTGAGCACCGGGTCGTCGGTGCCGATGGGGAACGCGAAGGTGACGGCGATGGCATCGGCAGCGTCGGGAGAGGCGAGTCCTCGGGCTTTCATCTCCTTCTTCGACTCCAGGAAGATGGCCCCGGCGCTGTTCGGCTTGACCCGTGGCCCCGTGAGGTCGTCGCGCAGGTGCTTGTCGTTGGGGATCGACGCTGTGGACAGCCACTCCTTGAGCGCACCCCAGATTTCAGCACGCTTGTTGCCGTACATCGCCGGCCTGCTCGACTTCCATCCGAAGTTGACCCCGCGCACCTTGTACCGCTGCTCCTTGAGCCTGTCAAGCACCCCGGCGCCCAGGCCACCCTCGTCCACCACCGTCAACGTCGGGCGGAACTCCTCGATGGCGCGAATGACGTGCCCGACGACGGTCATGGTGTCCTCGCCCTTGTATCGCCGCAGCGTCAGGATCGTCCGCCCCTGCCGCACCGCGATCACCGTGCTGTCCACCCCGCTGCGCGCCGGGTCCACGCCGATGACGACGGGCGCACTGGGGTCGGGCACTGCCTCGCGCTTCATCGCCTCCTCGACCCGCTGCAGGTCGATGAACTGGTCGTCCCCGGTGCTCGGGAACTGACCATACACCTCGATGCGCGCCTCCCGGCTGTCCTCACCGTGCTCCGCGATGATCTGGTCGTACACCGCCTTGTCGGTGCCCTCGACCGTGCGAGAGTCGATCTGCCGCGTCTGCCAGAAGTCCCGCCTCGACGTGAAGCACTCGTAGAAGTACCCGCTGGGTCGGCGAGGGTTGCTGAACGCGAGCCAGTACCTGTCAACGATGGGCTCGGTGAAGAAGCCCGCAGCCACGGACCAGATGGTGTCCGGGATGCCGCTGGCCTCGTCGAAAATCACCATCATGCCGTCGTGATTGTGGACACCCGCATACGCATCGGGGTTCTCCTCGCTCCACAGTTTCCCCTCGGCACCCCAGTACCGCGTGCCCTTGCTCAGATCCCGCTCGACAAGGGTAGTGAGCCACGCCGCAGGCACCAACTTGGTCGCCGACGGCTCCCACCAGTGCGCGTTAATTGCCATCGTGGCCCACTTTGTCAGTTCGCCCCAGGTGACCGACCTCAACTGCGGTTCGCTGTTGGCACTGACGATCACGCTCGACCCGATCCGCGTCGATAGCATCCACAAGATGAGCCACGACACGAGTGCGCTCTTCCCGATCCCCCGGCCCGATGCGACGGCGCTACGCATCGCCTGGAGCACGGCCCCGGGGCTGCGGTTCGTGCGGATGTGACGAGTGATCGAGCGCAGCACCTCCCGCTGCCAGGTACGCGGTCCGCTGAAGTGTTCGAGGGGAGTGTTCTTCTGCCCCCAGGGGAACGTGAACATCACGAACGTCTCGGGGTCGTCGGCGACGTGGGGCGACCACATCTGCGACATGAGCAGCTGCTCCTCCTCGGCGCTGTAGCGTTGGCGCTGCGCTGGCATCAGTCGTTGTCCTCAGTCTGCTGTTCTTGCCGGTGCTCGATCAGCCCCATGGTGTCCACGTCAACGACTTCTTCGATAGGCTGGATCATCTGCACCCGTGCCCGAGCCTGTTCAAGGGCTGCGGTGATGCTGATGGACTGGTTGATCTCGACCTGCTTCGTGTCGCCGTAGGTCTTCCGGTTGTCGGCGCCCATGAGCCACTTCAGGGTGTCCACGCGCAGACGAGAGCGCGCCACGTCCTCGGTGCTGTCATCGGCATCGGCGATCTCGACGAGGCGACCAGCCCACCACTCGGTGCGCAGTTCCTTGGCCTCCTTGTACCGTTCATGACGAGCGGGGTCGCGTTTGATCCAGCGGAAGAAGGCTTCGTAGTCAATCTGGCGAACGTCGTGCTCGATGACGTTCTTGAGGGTACGTCCGCGCACCATCTCGCCAAGGACTCGCTCGAACATGGCGAGGAACACCGCCTCCTGACCCTCTCGGGTCATCCTGGCCGCTTTGGCCTGCGATATGTGCGGTGTGACGCTGTGACTAGGCGACGAGGTGGCATCGAGCCACGTGGGAATCGCCTGAGCGACTGGCGGATTCTGCTCCATGCGACGAGTGTAGCACGAGGGGGTGGGGAAGGAAAAAGGGAATGGATTGGTTCAAGGATTCCGGCGAGGTTGATGGGATAGATTGGTTCAATGACTTACGGGTTCGGGGGTGCTGAAAATTTTTGTGGGGTGTACGTTTTTGAACACGGGGCCGGCTCAGTCGAGGGGTACCCCCCTGCTCCCCCCTGCCCCCTGCCCCCTGCTCCCGTGCTGCAGCAGGACCAGGGAGCGTGGCCCCCAGGGAGCGTGGCCCCCAGGGAGCGTGGCCCCCAGGGAGCGTGGCCCCCAGGGAGCGTGGCCCCCAGGGAGCGTGGTCCCCAGGGGCCGTGGCCCCCAGGGTCTCATGCGTACTCATCCTCAAGCGAGGTGACGAGGCCATCGAAGTCTTCGTTCGGCCCCAGCATCGACGCCAGGGTGAAGACAATGATCGGGTCAATCCCGTACTCGGCGGCCAAGCTTTCCAGGTAGTCCCTGCGGCTCTGGTACCCCATCTCTCGGTAGACCGACATGCTCTCTCTCCTTGGCGCGTTGATAACAATGCTATCCTACACCCCATTGACCCATTGCACATTAGGGTAAACCCTAGCGTCCATTGACGCAGGGCGCAGTGTGACGCTGTGACAGAATCCGGGGGTGCGGTGGATCTAGGGATGGTTCGATGGTGGAGACTGTGACCATGTAGTTTTCTGACTATGGGGTCATTTTTTAAATATCAATTGTGACAGTCGAATTTGCACCCCCCCCCCACCAGTCACAGCGTCACACTCGGCAATGGACCTAATGGTTTCCCCTGATGCACCATTACACCATCGGACCTATCATCACTTCGTCGTCAACCACTGCAGGAGCACGCACCATGCTGTACTTAGTCTGCCGTCGCATCGCCCGCGCCACGGTCCCGTGGTGGATCCCTCACCACGAGAGAAAGGACTACAGGGCCTATCAACGCGAGCGGCTTGCCGACCAAATCTTCACGGCAACCTGGCGCGCCGATCAGGGGGCGCGCCACACTACTGCCAGCGCTGACATCCACGTCGTCGGCAGCATGGCTCGACTGACACGTGGCGATATCGGTCCCGCACAAGCTCTGCGCATGCTGTTCCCGGAAGACTTCGCCTGATCACCCCATCGTCAACGCAACCGGAGCACGCACCATGACCACCCTCAACGAAATGATCGCCCTGACCACCGACCCTGCAGCAGCCAAC
>Ga0209229_10000094_pt1 | contig 31795 bp, 42 predicted proteins | sample SanBayMetagenome_FD_187466 | JGI IMG/M metagenome (GOLD analysis project Ga0209229, IMG submission 187466) | Freshwater and sediment microbial communities from dead zone in Sandusky Bay, Ohio, USA (SPAdes) (version 2) | ecosystem: Environmental > Aquatic > Freshwater > Lentic > Sediment... | reverse complement strand
CGAAATTTCGATCTTTGACGAGATCGGGTTCTGGGGCGTTACTGCCAAGGACTTCATCACCGATCTGAAGAAGATCGATACCTCGGCCCTGACGGTGTTCATCAACTCGCCGGGTGGGTCGGTGTTTGATGGACTGGCCATCTACAACGCACTGCGCCAGCATCCCGCGAACGTGACTGTGAAGGTCATGGGTGTCGCGGCCAGTGCGGCGAGTTTCATCGCGATGGCGGGCGACAAGATCGTCATGCCCGAGAACTCGTTCCTGATGGTTCACAACCCGATGGGCGGGGTCTTCGGCAACGCGCAAGAGATGCGCGACTGGGCTGACACCCTGGACAAGATCGCCGCGTCCCTGATCGGCATCTACGTGGCGCGCACGGGTAAGTCCGAAGACGAGATCAAGGAACTGCTTGACGCTGAGACGTGGCTGACGGCCGCGGAGGCTGTCGAGATGGGTTTTGCCGACGAGATGGAAGCCGAGATGAAGATCGCGGCTCACTTCGATGTCGAGCAACTGCCTGAGGCTGTGCGCACTGCGTTCGCCTCGGCAGAGCCCCAGGATGAGCCTGCCGAACCCGTTACCGAGGTGGCCGACGACAAAACCCTTGCGGAGCAGATCGAGGCCCTGGCCTCCACTGCCGGGTTGTCCACGTACACGTCGGTCTTTGCACTGTCGGCCGATTCTGTCGAGGCTGCGCAGGCTGCCCTGAGTGAGGCGCGCGAGATCATCTCGCTGTGCGCGGTTGCAAAGCGCCCGGAGGCCGCTGACGGGTTCATCCGAGCCCGTCTGCCGCTGGCCAAGGTCCGTGAGACCCTGGTCACGACCCTGGCCGAGCAGGACGAGAAATCGCACACCGACACTGCACCTCGCAACCCGGCTTCGCCGGTCACCGCGCCGCAGACCGCTGCGGTCAAAACTGCCGACATCTGGGCGGCGCGTCGATCCAAGTCTTTCTAAGGAGCATGAGTCATGGCACTCAACGAAGGTAAGTACACTGGCGAGTTCCTGCTGTCGGAGGCCAATGGCACCCGCAGCCGCGAACAGGTCACCATCGCTGCCGCTGCTGCCGCCCTGGCCGCCGGTACTGTGGTCGGCAGGATCACCGCGAGCGGCAAGTACGCTGCGTACAGCAACGCCGCAAGCGACGGCACGCAGACCGCTGCCGGCGTGCTGCTGTACAACGTGGCTGACAGTGCCTCTGACCAGAAGGCTGTCATCATCGCCCGCGATGCCGAAGTTCAGGGCTCGGTCCTGACCGGCAACGACTCGGCTGGCACGACCGATCTCGCCGGCATCGGCATCATCGTCCGCTAATAGCGGGTCTCACAACTCACTAGGAGTAGGAAAACATGCCCGCATTGGACATCTTCAATAACGACGCCTTCAGCGTTCATTCGCTTACCAAGGCGATCAACGAAACCCCGTATCAGCCGATGCGTATCGGCGAACTGGGCCTCTTCGGCGAAGAGGGCATCACCACGACCACGCTCTCCATCGAGAAGCGCGGCACGACCCTGTCGCTGGTCCCCAGCGCAGCCCGTGGTGCCCCGGGCCGTCCCGAGAGCAACGACAAGCGGTCGCTGATCCCGATCGGCACCGTGCATCTGCCCCAGCGCGGCGCGGTGATCGCCGACGAGGTGCAGAACGTGCGCGCTTTCGGCTCCGAGACCGAGTTGGAGACGGTGCAGAACCTCGTCAACAACAAGCTGGCCAAGATGCGTCGCAACCTCGATGTCACCATCGAGTGGCAGCGTATCGGCGCCATCAAGGGTCTGGTGCTGGACGCTGACGGCACCACGACCATCCTCGATCTGCACAATGCCTTCGGCACCACGCAGACCACCAAGGACATGGTGCTCGACAACGACGCCACCAAGGTGAAGCAGAAGATCGTCGAGGCAACTCGTGCGGTTGAGACTGCCCTGGGCGGCATCATGCACCGCGGCCTGCACGCCTTCTGCGGTGTCAACTTCTTCGACTCGCTTGTGGGCCACCCGGCTGTCGAGAAGGCTTACGACCGCTATCTGGAGTCGCAGTTCCTGCGCACCACCCAGCGCGGCCAGGAAGGCTCTGGCCCCGGCTTCGGCTTCGTGGGCGTGCAGTGGGAAGAGTACAAGGGCGCGGTCTCCGGTCAGACGTTCATCGCTGACAACGAGGCGTATCTGGTGCCCCTGGGCGTGCCTGACCTGTTCGTGACCCACTACGCTCCCGCGGACTACATGGAGACCGTGAACACGGTCGGCCTGCCGTACTACGCGAAGCAGGAGATGATGCGGATGAACCGCGGCGTGGAACTGGAAGCCCAGTCCAACCCGATCAGCATCTGCACCCGTCCGAACGTGGTGCTCAAGCTCACGATCTGATGGTCAACCCGGTTCTAGCCCGGGCCACAAACCGCATCCTCGCTCGAATGGGTGAGGATGCGGTTTTGCGTGGTACGGTCAACTGCAAGGCGCATCTCGATCGCGACGTGCAGATGACCGACCGCGAAGGAAATATGTTCGTGGCGACATACATCGCCACGATCAGCAAGGATCACGCTGCCGAGCCTGAGGACTCTCTTTCGGTCGGCACCGAGGACTTCGTGCTGGAAACGCTGATCGACGACAACGGGTTCTCAACCCGGTTCATCGCCCGCAAGGATTGACGTGGCAGCTTTCGCAGTCGTGGTCAACACCCTCCAAGTCAAGGAGGTTGCGGATCGCGTGGCGAAGATCAACAGCGAAGAGATCAGCCGCGCGTCGCTGGGCGCTGTCAATCAGGTCGCCGAGCGCACCTTCACTGAGTCGCGCAGGCTGATGACCCAGCGTGTCAACCTGACCGAGGCTTACGTGCGCGAGCGCATGGCCATCGAAGCGGCCAACGACGTGAAAAAGCCTACGGCTACGATCATTGCGTTCCGCTCCGGTGGCCGTCGCAAAGGCGTGCGGCCAGTGAACCTGCGCCAGTACTTTCCGCTCTACGAGTACAAGTCATCGCGGCCCAACCCTGGTGGGCGCCGCAAGGTGTTTGCCATGCGTGATGGCCGACTGGCCACTTCGCCACTTACGGCTAACCCAAGAGCCCCTGATAAAAAGTTGCCGTTCATCCTGCGTACTGGCAACTCAATTCTGAACATCCCGGTGGGCCAAAAGCCCGGGAAGTTAAGCGTCTCGGTGCTGAAAGGCCAACGCAAGGTCATCAAGCCCGATGGTGGTTTCGACGCGTTTATGCAAAAGATGCCTAAGGAAAACGGCGGGCAAATTCTTGTAATGCGTCGCATAAACCGCAACGGCGGCAAGAAGGGCAAGGGTCAGATCGAGCCCCTGTACTCGCTGTCGGTGTGGCAGTTGTTCCGCAACGCCGCGGCCCAGGTCATCCCGATCGCAGAGGCTGACCTTGTGCGTACCGTCGGCGAGGCTGTCTCCAAGCAAGTCGATGAGGCTTTCCGATGAGCAGCAAGGCTTCTGACATCGCCCTGGTAGTTGCTGGTCGCATAGCTGACATCACCGTGGCCAACGGCTACAACACCGACATTGGCTTGCGTGTGTATCGCGGGCGAATGTCCCTCAACACCAAGGACTTACCTTGCGCAGTGATCGTGGAAGAGGCTGACAGCGTACTGGAAACCAAGGGCACCAAGGTGCGGGTCAAGCAGCGGTACATCATCGAGGGCCACGACAACTGTGACCCCGAGCAACCCAACGACAAGGCTCACGAAATCCTGCAGGACATCAAGAAGGCGATCTTCGGTGGTGACCTGAGCTTCGATGGTGCTCTGCGTCCGAACGACATCGAGTATGCCGGTCGGTCTATATCGGCCCGTGAAGACGGTACTTCAATCTGCGCTGCGTCGGTGGATATCGACGTGACGTTTGTCGAGGAGTTGACTGATCCCTAACGCAATTTGTCCGCAGGGTTCAACACTCTTCCCTCTCGTAAACTTCAGCAACTTCTCAAGGAGATTCGAGCATGGCTTCTCGTGCTTTCATCGGCGCAGGCGACCTGTACATCGCCCGCTATGTCAACGGAGCGTTCGAGGACTACTCTGGTCCCTACGAGTGCGAGCAGTTCGAGATCAAGCCGAACGTCGAACTGCGTGAGAAGGTCTCCAAGGGCCGCAGCACCTACGGTCAGGTGATCGAGTCGGTGACCATCCCTCAGCCTGCCGACCTGTCGGTGGCCCTGAGCGAGGTCAACAAGGAGTCGATGGCCATCGCTCTGCTGGGCACGGCCGCTGCGCTGTCGCAGACGGGCGGCACGCTTTCCAACGAGCCGGTGACGGCAAAGCTGGACAAGTGGGTTGCGCTGTCGAAGGCCAACTGGAGTGCCGCGCCTGTCGTGACCAACACCGCTGGCACGACCACCTACGTGGCCGGCAGCGACTACATCGTCAATGCTCAACTGGGCTGGATCAAGGCCCTGACCGGCGGTGCCATCACCGAGGGTATGTCGCTGCACGTCGATGTGGCCTACGGCTCGATCACCGGCACTGAGATTCGCGGTATGACCGACTCGCAACTGCGTGCGCGGTTCAAGCTGGACGGCAAGAACTTTGCTGACGGGCTGCCCGTGATCGTGACCGTGTACGAGGCCGTGATCTCTGCCGATGCCGCGTTCGACTTCCTGAGCGACGACTTCGGTTCCGTCACGCTGCCGGGTCGCATGAAGACCCCGGCCGGCTTTAACGAGCCGTTCACGGTCCATCTGCGCGACGCCTGATAAGCGTTCCCCCGGCTGATCAACTGGGGAGTCGGGGGCAACCCTGACTCCCCGTTTTTCTTTGCAGCATGGCAACTCAAAACACCCGCGACGTTGAACTGCGAATCTCAGCCACGACGAGTGGCGACGAGCAGATTCGCCTGCTGGCCCAGCAACTCCAGGCCCTGGCCAAAGAGGGCGGCGATGCTGCCCCGGAGTTCCAGCGACTCGCAGGTGAAATTCAGAAGATCGCCGAGCAGACCAAAGCGGTCCAGACGATCGAGACTCTGCAGACCGAGATCGAGCAGACGGGCACCAAGGTCGCCGAAGCTGCCGGCAAGGTCGAGCGGCTCGGCACCGCTTTCCAAGAGCAGGCCCAGAAGACTGACGCGTTTCGCCAAAACCAATCAGAAGCCCGCGCAGCAGTTGAGGCCACCGAGCAGAAGCTCAGGGCCGTCCAGGGCGCACTGAATGTTTTCCGCGCCTCGCAAGACTCCGCTGCCAAGAGCACCGATGAGTACAAGGCGCGTGTCGTCGAACTGCGCACCGAGGTCGCGAGCCTTGAGAACCAACTCAAGGACCAGAAGGCCCTGGTGTCCACGCGCACTGAGGTGCGTGAGGTCGAGAAGGCCCTGAAGGACGCTGCGAAGGCGTACGAGGCTGCAAAAGCCGAGGCTGCAGCGTTCGAGGCCGAAGTCTCAAAGCAGAAGGCCGCGCTAGATAGCGCACAGCAGGCCCTGGCCAAGACGGGCGTAACCACAACCGACATTGCCAAGGCCCAGGAGCAGATCAAGAGCGCGCTGACGGCCACGCGCACTGAGATCGATAAGCAGGCGACCTCATTCGCCGAGGCCAAGGCCGAGGCCGAGGCTTTCGCTGCCGTCGGGGTCAAGTCAAGCAAGTCGGTCACCGAAGAGATCAACCGCATCAATGCGGCACTCGACCGGCTGAAGAACGACTCCAACGTCAGCGCGGCCGACCTTGCGCGGGCTTTTGACGCTGCCCAGGAACGCATCAAGCGTCTGACCGGGGAACTGAATCAGGCGACTGCTGCACAGAAGGCCCAGGCTGCTGCCGCACAGCAGGCTGCCCAAGCCGCCCAGGCCCAGGCCAATGCACTGAAGCAGCAGGCTGACGCGGCCGGCAAGGCTTTGGACGAGGCATTCGGCAAGACTGGCGTGCGCTCGGCGCAGGCGATCCAGAAAGAGATCGACGACATCATCGCGGCCCTGGCCAAGCTGCGTACTGACAGCAGCGTCACAGGCGCCGACTTCGATCGAGCCTTCGCATCGGCCCAGGGGCGTCTACAAAAGCTGCAGGGCGAACTCAACGGCCTGCCTGACAGCCTCAACAAGACAGGCAAGTCAACCGAGTACGTCACAGCGGCCTTCCGCCAGTTCGCTGCCATCTATGGCGGCATCGAACTCGGCACGCAGTTCATCCAGGCCAATGTCCAACTGGAGACGCTGCGTAGGTCGCTGACCCTGGTCACGGGCAGTACTCAGGCGGCGGCGCAGCAGATCGAGCTGCTTCGCACCGTTGCGAACACGTCGGGTATCTCGATCGGTGAGATCAGTTCATCGTTCGTCAAGTTCCAAGCTGCGCTGAACGGCGCCAACGTACCGCTCGAAACCACCGAAAGCCTCTTCCGCGCAGTCGTCAACGCATCAGGCCAACTGGGCCTGTCGTCGCAGAAAACTTCGCTCATCCTCGATGCCCTCGCGCAGACTGCGAATAAGGGTGTCGTGTCGATGGAAGAACTGCGGCAGCAGTTGGGTGACTCGCTGCCCGGGGCCCTTGACCTGACGGCTAAAGGTCTTGGCATCACGACCAGCGAGCTAGTTACGTTGGTCGAGAACGGCCGATTGCTGTCTGCTGACTTCTTGCCAGCGTTACGCGATGCGCTTGTAAATTCTTTCGGCGACGGTACAAAATCTGTTGAGGGTCTCGGTGCATCGATTGCACGATTCAAGAACCAACTAACCGAACTCGCGCAAGCCATCGGAGACAGTGGCGGCGGTGCCGGCCTAATCGCTGCGCTTAAAGGTCTCGGCATTGTTGCAGGTGCCATAGGTGTCGGTTTAAACACCATTTTCGGAACGCTAGCTACTCGCGTACGCCAACTGGGCACTGTGATAGCTGCAATTGCAACTCGTGACTTCAAGAATTTACGGGCTGAACTTAGCCGCATCGAAGAAGAGAACATACAAAGTTTGGCCAACGTCGCGCAGAAATACCGCGACTTTGTATTTGAATCAGACAAGGTCGCCGTATCGCAGAAAAAGACGACTGATGCTGTAGTAGAAACAGGAAAAGCTGTCGAGCAGTCGGCTGTCAGCTTTCAAACCTCTTCGGCGGCGCAACTGGCAGCGGCCGGCGCTGCGACCAAGAACGCTGCGGCACAAACCGCGGCCGGCGCCGCCGCTAAAACCGCAGGTGACGCAGCCGGCGCGGCTGGCAATCAGTGGGTGCAGTTGAGTGTCCAGTATGAAAAGGACATCAAACTTGCAAGCGAACAGATCAAAGTCAGCGAAACCCTTGCCGCAGCGAAGCGACTCGAAGGGCAAGCGCGGCAAGAGATCGCCGACATCGCGGGCAACGAGGCTGAGAAGGTTCGCGTAGCCGCTGAGGCAAAGACTGAAGAAGCGGCTGCCCTGGCTCGCGTTGCCGAAGCGCGCAAAGTCGAGGTTAGCCTTCTTGAAGCCCAGCGGTCGCAACTACAAGGCTTGATCACGAGCCTGGGCGATGCTGGCGGCGCGCGGACTGCTGAGATTGAGAAGATCAATCAGGCGATTGCCGCCAAGGGCGCAGAGGCTGAGAAGGCTGCTCAGGCGGCCCAGGCTCTGCAACGCGAGGCTCTTGCACGCCAGACCGCGGTCAGGACATATACCGACAACTCTGCCGCGCTTCAGACCCTAGCTACAGCCTATGACACCGCGCAGAAGGCCGTTGTCGCGGCTGAAGCCGCACTGAGCAAGGGTGTAGGGACCGCCGAACAAGTCACAGGTGCCAAGCAGCGTGCAGCAGTCGCAGAGGCCCTGTACCGCGATGCCGTGGCCGACACGACCAAGAACCTCGATGCCAACATCAGGTTGCAGCAGGCGAAGTTGGCTGTCACTGAAGGCCAGATCGGTGTCGAGAAGCTCAAGCTGCAGAACGAGATTGAGACCGCCAAGGCTATGGGGCAGTCGGCCCTGGTCTTGGAGAAGACGATCCAACTCAAGGAACTCGACATCAAGGTCATCCAGGCCAAGAACGTCGCGCTTGCAGCAGAGGCCCGGGCGGCGATCCAAGCGGCCGAGAACGATAAGCAGAGTCTCATTGCGACCAACGCTCTCACCGAAGTCAAGAAGAAGGAGATCGAGGCGCGCATCTTGGCCGCGAAGGCCAAGTTGCTGGAGGTGGACCGCAACGGCGAACTCATCAAGGGCTTCGAGCGCGAGATCGAGTTGATGCGCATCCGCGGTCAGGTAAGCAGCGACGGGGCCAACCGTTTCGTCGCAGACCGTGGCAAAGAGGTCTCTGCGCTTGACCGTGTCAAAGAAGCCTCGGAGAAGGCTGCAGAGGCCGAGCGCAAGCGGCTCAACGTGGACAAGGAAGGCTTTACGCTCGACAGAAGCGGTAACCGGCTGTCGATGGAGTTGCCGACATGGTTGTCCATCTTCAACCAGTTGAAGGGCAGGGGCTTGCCGGATGATGCGGCCCGCAGCATCGCCAACGAGTTCGTCGAGAGCAACGGCAACGTCCAGAACTTCAACAATCAAGCGCAACTGAAGTACGGTGGCGCAGGCAGCACGATCGGCTTCGCGGTGGACCGAGCGGCAGAGAAGTACCTGCGCAACGCTAGCGAGGGTGGGCCAGTGATTCCGCAGTCGGCCTTCGCACCTCAAGCTCAAGTAGCACCAGTAGCGCAAGCGCCCTCCCAGGTCTACACGGTTAACATCAACCTCGGCGGGCGCACGACCGCAATCAACACAGCATCTGACGCAGACGCTCAGGCCCTGACCTCGCTACTGCAGAGCCTGGGCAACAGCGCCAGCAGGACTGGGCCATGATCACCCTGCAATACAGCACCACGACCCTCACGCTCGATCCTGACCTGTACTGGTCTGACGAGAACGACTGGCACCCGGTCGAGCAGACCGTCACGCGCACGGTGTCCGGCGCGCTCGTGGTCAACACGGCTGCACGGGTCGGCGGCAGGCCCATCACCCTGCAGCCCGAGAACGAAGGCAGTGCCTGGATGGCCAGGGCGACGCTGGACACGCTGCGCAGTTGGGCCGCTGTTGCCGGCCGCGAGATGACCCTTACACTCAGGGGTGTGGCGCGCACCGTGATCTTCCGGCATCAAGACGGGGCAATCGATGCGACCCCTGTCGTCCACTACAGTGACACCGACAACACCGACTGGTATCGGGTTGTCCTGCGATTCATGGAGGCTTGATCGTGCCCATCCAGTCTGGTGATGTGAAACTGGTTTCGTCACAGGTCATGCTGGACGTGCCAGAAGGCGGCGGGGCTCCGAGCGCGGCCGTGATCAACGACGGGGTGAGCAACTCGATCTTCCCCGACATCTCCGAACTTGACCGCGCCGCTGGCCGGGTGAACCTGCGCAAGGTGTTCGCTGCCATTCAGACGACCACCACTGACGGGTACTACGGTGCCAACATGATCGTCGCTGACCCGCCGGATGACCCGCGGGTGAGCGTGACGCTGTTCTCTACCGAGAGCACCTTTGACCAGCGAGACGAGGCCACTGCGCGCGTCGAGTCGTATCTGAACAAGGGTGGTGAGTGGGCCGGCTATCTGTGGGAGAACCACATCGCTGGCCAACGCGTCATCCAGTTGTTCCAGCGCACCACCGCACCGCTGCCCATCGTTGGTCAGACTCTGGTCATGGTTCAGAACGAGGGGCTGTCTACGGAGAAAGAGCAGTACGTGCGGATGACTGCGATCACCGTAGAGACTCGCACTTTTTACGACGTTAGCACGGGCGACTATCAAGCGAACGTCGTCACCTGTGACATCAGTGATGCATTGCGCTATGACTTCACTGGATCGCCGGCCTCGCGCTCTTATACGCGTGCCTCCACTGGCACAAAGATTCGCGACACTGTTGTCGCTGACGCGGGTACGTATGTTGGCGTGGTGCCGCTTACTGCAGCTGCCGACACGGGTGACTTCACCGTCTCTGGCTCATCGATTTACACACAGTTGGTGCCGTCTGCACAGACCGAGACACCGCTGTCTGACATTCGCTCTAACGGACTAAGCACTGCGCTTATTCCGACTGGCAGCGCGCTTACCACTTCCATCACTATGACGTTCACCACGTCGCAAAGTATGCAGGTGGGCGGCCCGATTTACCCAGGCTCGCTTAGTGTCGTGCGCAGCGGTGTGACGGTCACCGACTCGGGGGGTGTGCTGATCAACGGCAGCGCCGAAGTCGGCATCGTTGACTACGACAACGGCATCCTGACCCTGACGACGAACGTCTGGGGCACCAGCGGTGGTACGCATACGGTCACGTTCATTCCGGCTACTGCGCCTGATCTGATCTCTGAACAGCGCGCCATTCGGGTTACTGCGGCCAACCGCAGCCAGTCGTATGCGCTGACGCTGGAAGACCCGCCCGTGGCCAGGACGCTGACCGTCAGCTATCTGGCCCAGGGCCGCTGGTACGTGCTGCGTGACACCGGCGGCGGGGTGCTCAAGGGCATCGACTCTTCCTACGGGGCCGGCACCGTCAACTATACGACTGGTAGTGTCGTCATCACGCTGGGCGCACTGCCTGATGTCGGCTCGGCTGTGGTGCTGCAGTCGTTCTCTGACGCAACGACTATCGCACCGTCTAACACGTCGTTGCAGTACGGTGGCAAAGCGTACTTCGCGGTTAACAGCGATGGTGATTTGACGGAAGAAGACGGTTCAAAGTCCTTTAATCGTAATTCAGTAGCCGTAACGTGGATGTATGACGGTCAAACGAAGACTGCGTCCGATGACGGATTTGGTCAGTTGACCGGCGATGCGACGGGCACTGTGGATTACACCGCGGGTGTCCTGCGCCTGTCGCCGACGCTTATGCCGGCCGCAGGTACGACGTTCATCATTGGCTCAGACAGAAGTACGCCGGCCGAACTGACCAATATCCCGACAGCCAGCGGCATCACTGGCTACACGAACATCACGCCCGGTTCGCTGCTTTTGACAGTTTATTACACGTTTACTTATGGGGTCAGTGGCTTAGGCCAATATAAGTTGGCGTACACCACTAACAATGTTCTTCTGTACATTAACGATGACGCGTCTGGTAATTTATTTATTAGACAGCAAGACAATACGACTCTCAATGTTGGCACAATAAATTACGTTACTGGCGTCTTCACTTTAACAGCTACGCCAATTTCGCGTACACCGTCGCTCATCATCAACGGCCCTGATGCTACTGCCTTAACCTTCGTAGCAGGTGGCAGTGCGCCGATGAGTTACACAATCCCCTGGGTTAACCTGAGCGGTAGAACTGTATCAATGGTTCCGACCGCGGGGGAGTTTGCAAACGGTCGTCTGGCCGGCACATCTTCAGCGACCAGTTCCGCTCCGTCAGTCATCGTCAATCAGTACCTTGCCCGCTCGGTGATGGTGCCGAACTACACGCTGAAGGGTGTGCGGTTTGGCCTGGGCTCTACGCAGTACGTCCAACTCACTGACAACACGCTGGTTCACAGTCCGAGCCCGACCGCGGGCGGCGGCACACCGGCCGGCTCGGTGACGACTGCGCTGGGGCTGGTGACGATGTCGTACTGGCCTACTGGGGCCAGCCCGACGCTGCTCAATTGGCGCGGGCTGATCTCGCCTCCAACGGTCGGGGTCGAAGCCCCGTTTATGACCTTCAGCAGCGTCTTCCGCACGGCAGCCTCGCCGCTGCGCCCGTCGTCTCTGAGCGTGCTCGGAACGATGCAGGACGGCACGCAGTTCAACGTCACCGCAGACGCCAACGGCAAGATCAACGGTACCCGGGTGAAGGGGAGGGTGGACTACGAGTATGGTCTCGTCGAACTCTATTTCGTCAACCCGACCGGCAACACCAGCCTCAACGTCGATCTCACGTTCCTTGGCATCTCGGGTCTGAGCACGATTCCGGCTGACCTCGCGCTAGTCAACAGCGTCCGCTACAACGCAGTGGCCTACAGCTATTTGCCGCTGGATGCTGACCTCATCGGTATCGACCCTGTGCGCTTGCCCACCGATGGGCGCGTGCCGATCTTCCGCCCAGGCTCGTTCGCAGTGGTGGGCCACACCGGCACGATCGGCCCGGTGACGGTGAGCGTGGGCCAGACGCTGAACGCGGCCCGAACGAGGCTGTCGCGGGTGCGCGTGATCGGCAACAACGGCAGCGTCATCAACACCGGCTACACGGCCAACCTTGATGCGGGCACCATCACGTTCACTGACATCGCCGGCTACAGCCAGCCGATCAGGGTCGAGCACCGAATCGAGGACATGGCTCTGGTCAGCGACGCGCAAATCAGCGGCGAGATCACCTTCACCCGCGCGCTGACCCACGACTACCCGATGGGCAGTTACATCAGCAGCGCGCTGGTGGCCGGTGACCTCCAGGCGCGGGTGTCGGTGACCTTCGACCAAGCTACGTGGAGCAACGCGTGGTCTGACACGGTCTCAGGCAGTGCGGCCACCGGCACCTACAACACGGTGCTGGCGCCGATCTCGGTGACCAACCGCGGTGCGCTGACCGAGCGGTGGGCGCTGCAGTTCACCTCGACATCGACGTTCAACATCATCGGTGAGCACATAGGTGTCATCGGCACGGGCAGCATCAACTCTGACACCGCGCCGGTCAACCCGGCCACGGGCGTGCCGTACTTCAGCATCTCGGCCATCGGCTGGGGCCTGGGGTGGGCGACAGGCAATGCACTGCGCTTTAACACCGTGGGTGCAGAATTCCCGGTGTGGGTGGTGCGAACTATCCTGCAAGGCCCTGAGACCGTGGCCAACGACTCGTTCACGCTTCTGATCCGCGGCGACGTGGATCGTCCCTGATTTCGGAGACTGATATGGCAAACGTGCCGGTGAAGTGGTTCTCGCACCTGATGACGGGTGCGCCGCAGTTGACGCACGGGTACGGGCAACTCGTTGCCATGCTCGATGCCTGCTTGGTCACGGGCTTCAATTTGAAGACAGTGCAGAGCATCACACGCGTCGGCACTGTGGCCACAGTCACCTTCTCGACAGCGCACGGCTACGTTAAGGATCAGGTCATAAACATCTACGATTGTGCTCAGACTGAGTACAGCGGCGACCAGCGAGTGACCAGTGCGACGACCAACTCACTGACCTTCGACGTGGTCGGCACGCCGGTCACCCCGGGCACTTCGTCCGCTGACAGCATCAAGTGCAAAGCCGCGCCGCTAGGCTTTGAAATTCAGTTTTCCTCTGCTAACCGGCGGGTTTACCGTTCGACCGACCTGACGGGTAACGGCAACGTGCTACGCGTAGACAACGACGCCCCGCCAGGGTGGACAAACCAATACCCGACGCAAGCCAGTGTTCATATCGCGAGACAAGCGACAGATGTAGACACTCTGGTTGAATATCACCCGTTCAGCTCAGTTAGTACTAGTTTTCCGACGTATGGTTGGTACAAGTGGTATCAAACTACGTACTATTTTGGCTTCACCCCTAATTCGAACAATAACAATAACAGCGCAAAACCTTGGGTTTTAGTTGGCGACGATAGAAGTTTCTATTTCTTTAATGCGCCAAATGCCAATGGACCAAATTATCTAACGGTTAGATTAATGTATGGCTTCGGCCAAATTAATTCTTTTAAACCCTTAGATCAATACGGTACTTTTCTTTTTGCAACAGAGAATTATAACTCCACAGGTGGTACTACACCATATACCTATTCTTATGGGCCGATGTCTGCCGCGTTTCAAGGCATAAATCTTGCCTCGCCGGGCGAAGCATTGTTGCGTTCATATTTTGGCACGGGCGCGGGCACGTATGCGCCAAAAGTTACTTTAGCTACTGGTAACCGGGATACTCCATACAGCACTATTCTAAGCGGTCAAAGCACGGGCATTGTTTATCCAAACCCCGTAGATTATTCGCTATTGCTGTTCCCGTCATATTGCGGCGACTACAGTGCCGGCGCACTTCGAGGCGTATACCCGGGCTTGTACGCAATTTTGAACAATTGCGGCACTAATGTCGCCGATTTGTCAATTATTGATAACGTCTCAAATTACGCAAACCGAAAATTTCTAATTGTTTCTTGTGATAACGGGCAGGGCCTCGCCACTGACGGAACTTCGCGCGTCGCCTTCGACATTACCGGCCCCTGGAGATAAGCGATGCCCTGGTACGACGCAGTCGCAGGGCTCACAGCCCTAGCCGCCCATGACGCGTCTAACGTGTCGGGCGGCGCACTGGTCGATCGGCTGGGCGGCGGCAACCCGGCCAGCCTGAGCGGTCAGACCGCGAGCGCGCGTGGGGATATAAACGGCAACGTCTATAACTTCATATCCCCAAACGATCAGCGAGTTCGTTACACCAACTTAGTTACTTATCCGCAAACCGGCTGCACCGTGTTTGCGTTCTTCTGGTATCGGGACAGCACAAGTTTCAACACGCTTTTTCATGCTTCTGATGCCACCGGCGACCATTTAATGGTGTTTGCGCCGCGCACAAATTTGAACGGCTCGACAGGCGGCACCAACGCGCGTATCACTAACGAGGGTGGAACCGCCTGCCCGATACGAGCCGAGATAACACCTGTCAGCGACAGGCCAATGTTTATTGCGTTGACCTTTACAGGTACGCAGGGGCAGTTCTATTACAACGGCGCACTACTCGGCTCGGCTGGTAACATCAACTCAGACGGTTCTGCCGCTACGGGTTCTCGCGGTATCACTTACGACAACACTTGGAATTTAAAGCAGGGTTTGATCGCGCTCGGCGTTTTCCAGGGCGCCGCAACGCTGCAGCAGTTGCAAGACCTCGAAGCCGCGGTGCGCAGCGATCTTGCAATTGGCAACGTCACGGTCATTGACGAGACGTTCGCAACCGGAATCCCGGCTGACTTTAACGCGGCCTGGGGCTATGCAAGCACGGCGAGTGGTTTGTCGGCTACTTACAACGCAACTGAGCAAGCGGTCGATCTTGTACAGCCAGTTGCACAACAAGCCTATTGGCTGATCGGCAAGTCAGCCACGGTGTATGAAGGTGAGTTTGAAGTTGATCTTCAGTTGATAACGGATAGCAGCGGGGCTAACAACTACAAGCATGCTGGTATTTGGCTTTCTACCATTGACGGTACTGGCCAGGGTTTTCGCTTTTCGCATTTAACGACTAACTGGCAAGCCGCCTATTATAACAACGTTAATGGCAGTGGCGAATCTTTGGTATTAGCCGTACCAGAAGCGGCTAACACTTCGTTTAACGCAGGCGACAGACGACTATTAAAAGTCAAACTTCGACAATCAGTGACCGATCCCCGCGAAACTCAATTTGAGTTTTACGTTGACGGTATTTTGCAATTAAGGTCACCGTATTACAGTTTTCGATCACCGTTGCGCATGGGCATCTTTGTCTATCAGGCGACGGTGCGGTTACACTCAGTCAAGCAGACGATCGGCACTGGCATTAACAGTCAAGCCAGCGTAGTTGGGTATACACTAGAAAACTTAGGTCGATTGTTTACATACCCGAACGCGCCGACAGACCTGCAAAAAATAGGCTACGAGCCTGAATACAGCAAGCGACTCGTTCGCGGGGCGGTTTCAAACAATGAAGGCCCGAACAAGCCGTATCTTCTTTCTGGCTTCTATCCGAACAATACCCCTACCCAAGGCAAGGTCAGCGGCACCACCAAGACCAGCGCGCTGCCGAGCAACATCCCGATCGGCTGTATCGTGGCGCTGTATCTGGACCCCGAGGGTGAACTGGTAGCCGAGACCTTTAGCGACCCAGCCACAGGCAACTACGAGTTCGACTATGTGCCGCGCGGTCGCCGGTACATGGTGGTCGCATTCCATCCCAGCAGGACGTTCAGGGCTGTGCTGGCTGACAACCTTCTAGCGGAATCAGTACCATGATTTCTCAATCGTCTGCGTTCAACGAATCGGCCCTGACCGGCAGGCTCAACTTTCTAGACACGGGCGCCGCCAACGCACGCATCCGCATTTACGGCGGTACGCGGCCTGCCAACGGGGCGGCGACAGCCGAGCCGATGTTGGTGGAAATCGCGCTGACAAAGCCGGCCGGCGTGGTAAGTGCCGGCACGCTCGTGCTTGACTCCAATGACCTAGCAACGATCGCGGTAAGCGGTAGCCCCACCTGGGCTAGGGTCGTCAACGGCAACGGAGACCACGCGTTCGATTGCGACGCGCAAGGAGGCCCCGGCGCGACCGGCGAGGTGATTCTTGCTGACGCAACCCTGTACGCGGGCGGCAAGGCTGCGCTGGTCTCTGCCGTGCTTGGGTGAACGACTCTGATCTTGTCTTTCAAAACCCTCCGCTGGCCCAGCCAGCGGATTTGGTTTTTGGTGTCCCTGCATATGTCCCAGCAGACGTAAACGTCACATTTGCCAGCGGGCTACCGCCGCTGTCATTTGCGGCAACCGTCGAACCTTACGCAGAAGTTTTCTTCAGCGGCACTCTGCCGCCGCTGACGTTCTCCGCGAGCGTCCTACCCCTCGTCGAGGTCACGTTCAGCGGGTCATTGCCGCCGCTGACTGTCAGCGCATCGATTACTTCCGACAGCGTAGACCTCACGCTGAACGGTACGTTCCCGCTGACGTTCGCGGCCAGTGTCGCGCCGCTGGCCGAACTGACGCTATCAGGCTCGTTGCCGCCGCTGACGGTCACGGTAAGTATCGGGGCAGCGGTAGAAGTCACACTCGCCGGCACTCTGCCGCCCCTCACGTTGGTGAGCGAGGTTGAATACAACAGCGACACCGCGCGCCCACTGGTCGGGCAGACTTCTCACCCGCACCAGATCGCCAACAAGACCGAACTCGGCTGGGAGCACATCACTCAGGACAACCTGCCGTACAACGCTGCGTGGCAGGCCCAGCACCAGACCGCGGCGATCCTGTCGAACCTCACCCAGGCCAAGCATCAAGCGGGGCTCAAGCTCGACAACCCGCCGCTGACCGCTCCGCACACCGAGGCGATGAAGCCTGGGAACTGGGGCGTGCAGGCGCCGCACCAAGAGAGCCTGCGCGATCGCCGCATCTCGTTGCAGTCGTCGTTTCAGGAAGGCATCGACCGGCGCGCGTCAACCTACAGCCCGTTCCAAGAGATGCTGCGCGACCGTCGCGGCCGGCTGCAGTCCTCGTTTCAGAGTGCGACGCAGGTCGTGCGCCGCTACAGCAGCCCACACCAGACCGCCAATGCTTTCCACAAGGCGTGGCAAGCCTTCTATCAGGAAGCGATGCGGCCGCCCGCGGGTATCGAGACCATCGTCGTCCCGCCCGAGCCGCCGATCGATCCCTGCTACATCCCGAGCGGCAATCTGGTCTTCGAGGCCAACGCAAGCAGCAATACCAATCTGCTGTTCTTTTGCGAGACGAACCCGGGCCGCCCGCCAACCACGACAATCGTCGTGCCCATCAGGAGTGTCTACGTCGTGATCAATGATGTCTGGCTGCGTCGCGTCAGTGGCAACGTCATGTTGCCCACTGTCAGCCTGTCGTTGTCCATCGACGCGGACTCGTGGACCTGGGGCTTCAGCGCAAGCCTGCCGGCCAGTGCGCTCGATGCCCTGCAGCCCACGAGCACGGGGCCGGTGGAGTTGGAAGCGAACATCAACGGCAACCTGTACCGGGTGCTGGCCGAGAAGATCGGCCGCGACCGCTCCTTCGGCAACTCCACCATCCGCGTCACCGGCCGCGGCAAGACGGCACTGCTGTCGGCGCCTTACGCGCCTGTGCTGACGTTCGCGAACGCGCAGCAGCGCACCGCGCAGCAGTTGATGGCCGACGTGCTGACCTTCAACAACGTGCCGCTGGGCTGGTCGGTCGATTGGCAACTCGACGACTGGCTGGTGCCGGCCGACGCCTTCAACGTGCGCGGCACCTACATCGACGGTCTCACCGCGATCGCAGGGGCTGCGGGGGCCTATCTCAAGCCCGACCCAGTGGCTCAGTCGGTGAGCGTGCTGTTGCGCTACCCCGTGGCCCCGTGGGACTGGGCCAGTGAGGTCACCCCCGAGTACTCGCTGCCGTCCTCAGTCACGGTGCAGGAAGGCATCGAGTGGCTGGACAAGCCCGACTACAACCGGGTGTTCGTGAGCGGCACCTCGCAGGGTGTGCTGGGTCAGGTGACGCGCGAGGGTACGGCAGGCGACCTACCGGCGCAGATGGTCACCGATCCGCTGATCACGGCCGCTGCCGCAGCGCGCCAGCGCGGCCTGTCCATCTTGGCCGACACCGGCAAGCAAGCGATGGTGCGCCTGCGCCTGCCGGTGCTTAACAGCACGGGTGTAATCGACCCGGGCCGGTTCGTGCAGTACAGCGACGGGGTCACCTCGCGCCTGGGCATCGTGCGCTCCACCAACGTCGATGTGAGTTGGCCTGACGTGTGGCAGACCCTCGAACTGGAGACGCACCTGTGAACCCTTACAAGATGCTGAAGAGCCTGCTGCCTGACCCGCCGCTGCTGGCCGGCACGGTCATCGCCGCCGCAAACGGCACCTGTATCGTTGCCCTGCCTGACGGTGGCACAGTCCAGGCCCGGGGCGACGCCCAGGTCAGCGACCGGGTGTTCGTGCGAGACGGGGCCATCGAAGGCCCTGCGCCCGCGCTGCCCATCGAGGTGATTGAGGTTTGAGATGGCCGATGAGAACGATATCCAAGTGCTGAAGACCAAGGCGCGCATCGAACTCGACAAGATGGAGGCGGTCGCCACGGCTCGCGAGGTCGCCAGCAAGGCGATCGGCAAGGATGCCCTCATCTGGATTTTCATGCTGGTGCTCGTCGGTGTCGCCGCATCGGCCTTCCTCGACCCGAGCGCATTGCCGGCCGTGATCGGGCTGGTGGCCACCGCAACGATGGCTCTGATCCAGATGGTCGGGGGCATCGTCAACGAGGCCAAGAAAGAAGAGAAGCCCGAGATCACCATCATCAAGGAACTCATCAGCCGGCTCGATAAGAGCGAGGTGCCTATGAGTGTTGCGGTCGATGGTGAGCGGGTCACGGTGTCCAAAGGCACCGACATGATCAGCACGGCGAGGGCCTGATGCGCCGCCTGCCCACACTGGCTCACGACAAGGCCAACCACTGGGCCTACGGCTCGCTGGTCACGGCCGCGGTGCTGGTCGTTTCAAACCCGATCGCGGCTTTCGTGGCGCTGTTGGCTGTTGCGGTGGGCAAGGAAATCTACGACCGGGTGTCGAAGACCGGCACCGCTGACGTGATGGACACCCTAGCCACAGTTGCTGGCGGGCTCGTGGTGCTTGCACCCACTGTTTTGTCGAGGCTGTGACATGCCGATTCCTGCGATCCTCGCGCCGCTGCTGACGCAGGGCCTCAATCTTCTTGGCAATGCCGTCCTCGCCAAGGGCAAGGACTGGGTCGAGGAAAAGACAGGCGTGAAACTCGACCAGCCGCTGTCGGCTGAGGACACGCTGAAGCTGCGCCAGTTCGAGATGGAGCACGAGGAGCAGTTGATTCGACTGCGCCAGGAGGACGACCGGCTGTCGATGCAGATGGAACTGGCGTATATCCAAGATCGCCAGGATGCTCGCAGCATGCAGAAGGCCGCGCTTGCACAGGACGACCTCTTCAGCAAGCGGTTCATCTACTACTACGCGATTTTTTGGAGCGTGGCGGCGGCCCTGTACATCGGCTTCATCACCTTCGGCTACATCCCGCCTGACAACGTGCGCTTCGCCGACACGATCCTGGGCTTCCTGCTGGGCACGCTGATCGGCTCGATCGTCCAGTTCTTCTACGGCTCGTCCAAGGGCTCGCAGGACAAGACGCAGGCGATCACCAAGCAACTGGAGACTGAACGATGAGCCTCGTGGTTGAGCAGGCTGCGTTCCTGCTAGACGTGTGCAAGCTGGTGCAGCATGCGTCCAGCAAGGGTTGGACGCTGACGGGCGGCGAGTTGTACCGCACCATCGAGCAGCAGCAGATTCACGTCAACGCTGGCCGCTCGAAGACGATGAACAGTATCCACCTGAAGCGGTGTGCCATCGATCTAAACTTCTTCCGCGACGGTAAGCTGGTGTGGGACAAAACCCAGATCGAGCCGCTGGGCACGTTCTGGGAGTCCCTGAACCCGAAGAACCGCTGGGGCGGCAACTTCAAGTCACTGATCGACGTGCCTCACTTCGAGCGCAACGTCTGACTAAGGCTCGCCGCCTCAATCTGCTCACGCACCCAGGCCGCGCCACCTAGCCGCTCCAGTTTGGCCCGTTGGTCGCCTGTCAGGCGCATGTTGTAGGAGAGGGTGGGCACCCCTTCCTTGATGGGAGCGCGGCCGGCGCCTGGGCGATAGCCGCCCCATTGTGCTTTGGCGGGCTTGTTCATTGGCGAACCTCTTTCAGCAGTGCGTTGTGTTCTGCCTTGATCTCGGGCGGGGCGGCGGTGACGTTGCCTTCCCAGCCGTGGATCAGGGCCTTGGCGAAGCCGAGGGATTCGGTCATCGCGAGTTGCATGCCGCCGGCCAGTTCCCTGGCAGATGGCGGATCATCAGAGTGGACGGTGATCAGCAGTGTGTAGGTGCGGGACAGCACGGCGGCTTCCGGTAGTGGAGGGGCGTTGATCGTAGCACACAATCATCTTGATTTTGTCTTAGGGTAAACCCCGAGAGAATAAACTTGAAACGCGGCTACAGTCACTCCATCGCACGCAACACACAGGAGGCCCCGCGATGACGTACATGCAAATCACCCAGGAACTCGATGTGCTACGGATCGAGTCGGAGTTCCCAGAGGAACTGAAGAAGAACAATTCGTGGCACTTTCAGAAGGACGGGTACTGCAACCCAGGCTGGATCGACCGCTGGGACATTCGCAACATCGAGATGGCCGAAGCCCTGGCCGCATCCGCCAGCGAACTGACGGGGCGGCTCTGGATCGCCACCGACGCTCCGCTGCGCGGCCCGCGCTTCGGGGTGATCGAGGCCCCTGCAGTGGGCGACAAGATTTCTTTCGCCTTCAACGGCGACTATTACCCAGACGGGGAGATCGCACGCATCAGCAAGTCGTTGCGCGTGATCACCTCCAGCACCGGCAAGAAGTACTACCGGCGCGGCTTGACGGGGGCGTGGCTCCACCAGAGCATGTGGTCGATGGTGCCGGGGCACCGCGACGAGCGCAACCCGCACTTCTAGGAGGCCGCGTGAAGGCATACACCACCAAGGCTGGGGCGACCCAGTACAAACCCGCGTTCGAGGACGTGGAGGCCGCGGTCGCCGACGGCACCACGGGTTTCTGCTTGGCCTGCGGAGAAGAGCAGGGCGGGGTCGAGCCCGACATGGTCAAAGGCCACTGTGAGTCGTGCGGGGCGGCCAAGGTCTATGGCGCAGAGCAACTGCTGCTCATGGGCCTCTTCCATTGCGCATAATCAAGCCTCTGGAGGCCCGCTATGCACGAGATCACTGACGACGACGTTGCCCTGGTCAACGACACGCTGGCACGGCTCACGGGCGACGTGTTCGCAGCCATTGCCTCGCCCACCGCTCTAGACGAGAACGTGCTTACGGTGGGGCCTTACAGCATCACCTCGCGGCCTTTCGTGAGCGAGATGAACCCGCGCGACCGGGTCTTCTCAGTCAAGCACGAGGCGGGCTGGGTGGGCGACTATCTGAGGCTGCCGATGGCCGTCGAGGCCCTGGCCTGCGACACCGTCAAGCGGTTCTTGGAAACGCCCGCGACCTGACATCGTCGGGCCAGATGGCCGCGTCGTTGCTGGCGCGGTCGGTCTCAGCCGCTGCACGCGTAGCGGCCACCAGTTGCGCCTCCAGCCGCGCTACGTCGGCCTGCAGGGCCTTCACGAGGTCGCGCACGTAGGGCAGGCTCGCCACGTCGCCACGGCTGAAGCGCACGCCTTCGGGCGACCACAGGTAGCCCTCGTCGAACGTCCAGCCGTCCCAGGCGCGCTCACGCCCAGGCATCTGGCCCCACGCAGCCGCCCGCAACGTGGCCAGGGCCGCGGCCGGCACCCGCGTCTGGCCGGCGAGCCAGCGCAGCAGCGTGGTGCGATGCACGCGACACAAGTCGGCCGCGCGGTGCGGTCCCAGGGCATCGACGAGGTTTTGCAACTCGGACATCGGATGCTAAATATCCCATAGCAAACGCGATATGCCAAGTACGCATAATGTATAAGTGGTTAAATGGAAATCCCTTTGATAATCAAGGGACTCCGCGGTGCAGAATGCACAAACCACTCACTTCAGACGTGCGAGGCAGTGCATTCTGCACAGGACTTACCGGGTAAGTCAATTCACAAACCAAGCCTACAGCCGGTAGCCCGCCTGCCGTTTCTTTTTCCGCGTCAGACCCAGGTGGAACACGCTTGCCACCCGCAGCTTGCGCGCCTCCCGGTAGCGGCGACGGGTGCCCGACGTGTCGGCGCCGGGGCAGCGGGCATCTGGGCCGTCACCCAGTGCATACACGGCCCGTGGGTAACGTCGCTGGCCTTCCTCGTCGTAGACGTAGGCCACGATGTGCAGCCGCCGCGGCCCCGGCGGGCGCTGCGTGGGCTTCATCAGCCGCGTGACGATCGCCGCGCAGTCCTTGCGCGGCAGGCCCAGTTGCCTGCAGATTTCGCTGCGCGTCATCGGCCCCAGGCTGGCCAGCAGCGCCAGGATGTGCTCAGTGGTCTGGCCCCAGGCGCGCTTCATTCGCAGGGCCTCGTGTCCACGAAGACCGGGGTCTGCTCACCCATCCAGGCGCCGATGACGTTGAACTCGAAGTACTCCTCGGCCTCCTCGCGCGGCATGTCCCGGGCCAGGATGTCGATGCAGCGGCTGCGGTCGTAGGCGGCCACGCACAGCCCACCTGCGCGCTCGGCAAAACCCATCAGGGCCTCATCGAACCCGTCCGCGAACAACATCTCAGGATTGGCCGTCGCCATTGCGTCTCTGCTCATCGTCATTCCTTGCCATGACCAGTAGGCTCGCGATCAGAATGCCGAGCGCGCCGCCTACAAAGGCGCCCAGCACGAACGCGAGAATCATCAGCGGCCACCCAGGCGCGCTTCTCCATAGAGCGCGCTGTAGGCCACCAAGTCCTCACAGGAGTCCTGATGGGCCTGGGCGCGCTGCCGATCGCGCACCATCTTCAGAATGGCCATCAGCAACCAGCCCTCGCTCTCGGTGAGCGTGTGGCCGGTGATCTCGTTGAAGGCCGCCACGATGCGCGGCATCGACCGCTCGCCCTCGGGCCGGTCGTAGGTGGCCGCGCGGGCTGCCATGTGCTCGGCCGCTTTGCCCAGGATGTCGATCGCGTTGGTGTCACTCACTTCGGTCCTCGCTTCTTCATTGCGTTGCGAATGGATTGCTGCACCGAGGCTTTGGTCTCGATGCGCTCGACCATGTCCTCCTCGATCGTGTCTTCCGCGATCAGCAGGTGGACATGCACAGTGCGACGGCGACCGGACTGCATCTGGCGCGTGGCCCCGATGCGCTCGATCGCCTGCTCGTACTCCTCAAGGTTCCACGTCATGCTGAACCAGCAGATGTGGTGACAGGCGTCCTGCATGCCGTCGATACCGTGGCCGGCTGAGGCGGGGTGCAGGAAAAGCAGCGGGATGCGGCCGGCGCAGAAGTCGGCCAGGGTCTTGGGCTTGTCATCGAACACGCGCCCCTGGGGGAAGGCGGCGCACAGCCGTTCGAGGTCGCTCTTGAATTGGTAAGCGACGATCAGCGGCTCACCGTTCAGGCTCTCGATCAGGTCGCCCAGGGCCTCGATCTTGGCATCGTGCGCGAAATACCAGTTGCCGTACGTGTTATAGATCGCGCCGCTGGCCAACTGCCGGCACTTCATACTCTTGGCGCCTGCGCTCACGGCCTCGATGTCGGCGCCGCCAACCTGGGCGAAGAACTCGCCTTCCATGCACTCGTACTGGGCACGAGCCGTGGCCGGCAGAGTCACCTCGATGCGGTTGGTCAGCGTCGGCGGCAAATCAAAATAGTCCTTGGCCTCGATGGTCAGGGCAATGTCGGCCAGGGCCGCCTTGATCTGCGCATCCGCCCAGGGCTGCGGTTCCAGGCGCACGGCATAGGCATCGGCGCCCACCTGCACCGAGCGGAACCACCGCTCTTTGAAGGCCGTGAACGAGCGGCCGAGCCGCTGGCCGGCATCGACGAACCATGCCTGCCCCCACAGGTCGATCAGACCGTTGGCCGCGGGCGTGCCGGTCAAATTGACCCAGCGGCGGGCGCGCTTGTGCGCGACCCGAGCAAGGTGCATCGCGCGCTCACTGCCGCCGCTCTTGCGCATCACCGTCTTGCCGGTGGGGGAGGTGCGCAGATCGATGCGCAGGCCCTTGAGCTTGGTGCTCTCGTCGGCGATCACCATGTCCCAGGGCCAGTCATCGCCCATCGTCTGCACGAGCCAGGGCAGGTTGTCGTAGTTGATGGTGGTGATGTCGGCCTGGGCCATGATCGCGGCCTTGCGCTGGCCGGGGGTGCCCACCGCGGTGGCCACCGACAGGTGTGCGAAGTTCTCCCACTTGCTCACCTCGCGTGACCAGACCCCTTGCGCGATGCGCTTCGTGCTGACCACCAGCAACCGCTCGGCCTCGTCGAACAGTCGCAGATGGTCGAACAGCGACAGCGCCGCTGCGGTCTTGCCCGTGCCGGTGCCGGCCCACCACTGACAGCGGGGACGGTCGAGCGCGAAGTCGCGCAGCGCCCGTTGGTAATCGCGCGAGTTGAACTGCATCACGCAAAGAAGTCTTCGACCTCGCCGCCGACTGCGTCGTCTGCGTCGTCTGCGTCGTCGAACAGCTTGGGGGCCGACTCGACCGGGGTTGCCTTCTTCGCGGTCTGGGCACTGATCGCCGAGAAGTCCGCGTTGCGCGCCGCGGTGATGTGCTGGATCAGGGCCTGACAGATGTTGGTGAAGTCCTCGGTGCGCCAGTACATGGCGCGCTTCTCCTTGCGCACCGGCTTGATGCCGAGCTTATCCACGATGAACTGCCCGGTGATCGGCACCAGCAGTGCCGTTTGAATATGGACAACGGTGATCTCTTTGCTCACGATTTACTCCTTGATGAAAATGCCTTGCGGGGTCAGGGTGCCCTTGCGGTCCTTGATCTGGTCGTAGGCGTGCTCCATGCAGCGCACGAGGTCGATGTCGAGCAGCGCGCACATGTTGATGAGACACACCATCACGTCGCCCACCGCATCGACCGTGGCCGCGTGATCCTTCTTGGCCACGCCACTGGCCAGTTCGCCCATCTCCTCGAAGGCTTTCAGCAACTGGGCCTGGGGCGTGCTGTTGGAAATGATCTTGCGGGCCTCGGCCCAGCGAATGATCTGAAGCTCGATCTCGCGGTAAGACTGCGTCACGACTGACCTTTGGGAGTGAAGAGACGGGCATCCGGCCCGCACGGCTTGTCATCGGAGCGCGCGTCGATGCAGTAAGCGATCTTGGCGCCGACGAACGTCGCAGAGCACAGCATCACACCCTCGCCCCCGCGGCCCTCGTAGAGCGTGCAGTGCGCGCACGTCTCACACTGCTCGCGCTGGGCCCACCACAGCCGCGTGGCCGGGTGAACCTCGTCAAAGCGGAAACTCATAGTCCAGTTCCTCTGGGGTGGAGATCACGAGCACACGAAAGCCGTAGTGCCGCAGACGCTCGAACTCGCGCTCCTGTGCTGGCCGCGGACGCAAGCCTGGAGCCTTGGTCTCGACGAAGGTGGGCGGGATGCCGTCGAGCAGCACCAGGGTGTCGGGCGCGTTGTTGCGGCCGATCCATTTCACGAACCGCACCTCGCCGCCCAGCGCACGAATGCGCCGCACGAGGTTGCCTTTGACTTGGCCTTCAGGTGTTGCCACGGAGCGTCCTGCGAATGTGGAAGATGTGTTGGGTCTGATGCATGGCATCGTCGAGTGCGTTGTGGTGCGTGCCGGCGCGCTCCTGCATCTTGATGTTGTACATGCCCTTGAGCGTGCGGAAGCAACGGACGTTCCAGAACTGCCAGGGCACCGGCTCTTTGCAGGCGCGGTAGGCCGACTCCATGATCACCGGGTCGAAGTTGGCGCCGTTGCCCCACACCTTGAGGTGGCCCTGGCTCACGCAGTGCTCTTGCAACCACAGGCTGAAGCCGGTCATCGCGGTGATCAGGTCAAGCTGCTCGCCACCGAGCACGTCGCGGCGCGCCTGCTCGGACTGTCGCATCCACCACGACACCGTGCCGGCTGAGAAGTGCAGGCCCAGGTCTTCGCAGGACTGCAGATCGACTGTGGTGTAGAAGCTTTCACCGATGGCCATGTTCTTCATGTCGAAGGCCACAGCCCCGATCGCCGCAATAGCAGCGTCTGGGCGAGACGACATCGTCTCCAGATCGATCATTACGTCAGTTAGCACGGCTTGCTCCAATGTCATGCAGGATGTCGTTGGCCTCGCGGATGTAAGCCGCAAAGTCCACGTCGGTGGGGAACTCGTCAGGCAGCGCCATGAGCGGCCGGCAACTGTCGCTGCGCGGCACCTTGTTGCCGTTCTTCTTGTAGAGCATTGGCGCGGTCTCGCCTGTGGCCGTGTACCAACGCACGGCCTTGCCCACGTACTCGCCCTTCCACAGTGCCCCACCCGTCACCGTGCGCACGGTCAGGAACTGTCGGATGTCACGGCACGACTCGATGGTGTGCTCGATGGGCCAGCCCCATTCGAGGTAGTCGCAGACGGCCTGGACGCAGATTTGGTTGTGCGGGCTGGGCCAGGAGGAGGCCACGGGCTCGGGCTCCGCATAGGCGCCCTTCAACTTAACTCCACCCTTGTCCTTCAGCGCGATGTAGTTGTTCACGTCCCGTGAGAACAAAGCGCGGTAGCGCGTCTCCTCGGTCTCAAAGCCCGTGGCCTGCTCCCACTCCTTGAAGACAGCGAGCGCATCGTCGTAGCGGTCGGTCATGCAGGTGAGCACGATCCCATCGGTGTTGGCTGAGACGACCGGCACGGCCACCGCTTCCAACCACTCAATCAGCATCAGCAGGGCAAGCTGGCCGGTGAGCGTCGTCTGGATCAACAGGTCGGGGCTGTACAGCACCGAGTACGGTGAACCGAACTTGCCGAAGCTCCCGTTCAGCACGATCTTCAGCGTGTCGGCCTGGGTCTTCTGGCCGGCGCGTTTGGCCGCAATGCGCGTATCGCGGATGTCCCGGTAGACGCTCAGGAAATCCATGCCCAGGTGCTGCGGGTACAACTCAGTCTGGATGATGATCGCGGGATAGTAGGACGCTACGTCACGATCCAAGATCAACAGGTCGTCGGTCGCAATGTGAGCCTTGGACTGCTCGCTCGAATGCAGGCCGCCAATGCCCATGCGATAGACGCTGCTCGGCCCTATGTGGATGCGGGCCTTGGCCAGCGTCTCAGGCATCTTGACGTAGCCGTTTTCCTCGACCACGAAGTCAGTCTCTGTCACCATCTTCACCACGCTGGCCGTGATCGGCCCTGCGCGGCGCAGGAAGTCGGGCGCCCGGTAGCGGAAGGTGCGGGCCTTGACCTCGGGCTTGCTCACGCGCACCCCAGTGATCGCGGCCACCTTCTCGCGGATGACAGCCTCGGCAATCTGCGCGTCGCTTTTCGAGCGTAGGTCTTGCTTGTACTCCGCGCTCATCGCCGCGCGCAGCGTGATCTGTGCCTCGAACTTGCGGTAAAGCGCCAGGGTGCCGTCGAGGTCGTTCTCGCAGTAGCGACGCAGCACCTCGCGCTGCTCGGCATCGATCAGCGCATCGTGCTCGATGGGCAAGTCCTGCATGGTCTTGCAATGCAGGCGGCCCATGTAGACCTTGAGGCTCACGAACCCAGGCACCACCTCGATCAGGTCGATGTGATCCAGCACCGGCAACTCGCACTCATAGCGGCGCGTGATCTGCCAGTGGGGCGTGCCCTCGACGATCAGTTCGTCGCTCATCTCTTTGAGGTCGGCACAGGTCGCGCCCTTGAGCGCACGGCCCAGGATCGGCATGTCGTACTTCGTGCCGTTGAAAGTGACCAGCGTGAGTTTGCGCATGGTGGCGAGCACGGTGCTGCAATCGAGCGGCCGGTCCTCGTACATCTCGAAGTAGCGCACCGCACCCGTGTCCAGACGCTTGAACTGCACGAGCAGGTAGTTTCGGTAGCACTCGATATCCACCGCAGCGATCGGCTTAGACATCGAAGAAATAGCTTTCGATGCTGCGCAAGTCGGTGTGCAGCCGGTAGGTGAACAGGCCGCGGCGCAGGTACTGCCGCTCAACCGTGAAGCCGCCGAAGCGGTCCTTGCGGAAGTCGCGCAGACGCGCGCTCACGCTGGCCGGTGGGTGGCCTAGCCGTTCGCTGATCTCGGGCAGCGTCCTCCACTGGCCGTCTTGCATGAGGTTAAACACGTCTCGGAGTTGTGCGAACAGGCGCCCACCGTCACGCGCCTCGTCGTAGGTCTCGCCGCCGAACAGCGGTTCAAAGTCAGAGTCCATTTTTGATGAGAGGTGACACACCACCTCTCAGCAAAAACGCCCCCGGAGAACCCGGGGGACGTTGCTCAGGCGCCCTTGGCGGGGCGCGGGTGGGTCTTCCACAAGCGAACGCTCATGGCGCCTCCCTCGGTGACCACGCGCGCAGAGAAGCCGCAATCAGCCTTGCTGCGCTTGCGCCACGTCGCCGAGGCCACGCGCACGCGGCGCACGACGGCATCAGGCTTGCTGTCACCGACCGGGATGTCGATACAGTCGCCAATGACCATGTCAGCGAACGGGTAGACCCCGGGCCTGCCGCCCAGGCCGGTGGTGGGTACCGGGATGCCCTTCTTGATCTCGAACATGCTGTGCCCTCCTCAGGCAAAGAAAGAATCAGCCTTGTTGTCGGCCACGTCGTCCTCGTCGTCGAAATCAGCCTCCGAGTACGAGGTGCCACCCGAGAACGCGGGCCCGTCTTCGTAGAAGCGGATGGCCAGCAGCTTGGCGTTGATCCGCTTACCGTACTGGTTGTCTTGGGGCCAGATGTCGATGCTGAAGTCGCAGAAACACCCTGCGTAGGGCTTGCCGTCCTGCTGCGTCAGCGGGCTCTTGTCACGGTCCACCACGACAGGGCGCGCCTTGTTGGCTGCGCTCACGTAGACCTTGCCCTCAAACCCGTCGTACTCGCCCTTGGTGGCCCCGTCGTGCAGGCAAATGTCGCCCTTGGCCTTGAGAGTCTTGAGCACGTCACCGGCCTTGGCGCCCCACTTCTCGCTGGCAACGTCCTGAATAGCCGCGACGACCTTGTCCACCTCTTCCTTCTGGGTCTTGGGGTCAATGATGATCGAGGCCGAGCAACGGGGCTCACCCGACCCGTTGAAGGACTTGGGTTCCCAAATCTGCGCAAACGCCAGACGCGCACGCTTGATGACTACTTTCATGTTTCGCTTTCGATTGTCAGTTGAAGAAATCCGACACGTCGTCACCGAAGTGATCGGTGGCCATAGGTGGACGAGGGTCGCTGTCGGGTACGACCTTCGGTGCTCCAACGGAGCGGGGTGCGATGAGGGTCTGGATGGACTCCCACTGCTCTTTTGTGATCACCCGGTTGGGTGAGGCACGCTTGCCAATGACCAGCTTCTCGGCCTGGGCCGGGGAGATGGTCTTGCTGTTGAGGTACTGCTCAGGCTTGAGCCCGATGCCAGCCAGGGTGCTGCGCACCGCGGTGTCGTCGGCCCACTTACGGTCGCCCAGGTCACCCTCGACGATCTTGAAGCCCGCCACAGGGCGCCCCGCGGTCAACTGCTCGCGCACCGCGGCATCGACCGAGTCGCAGAACTGTCGGATGACCGGCACGAGCCGCGCAGCCTCTGCAAGGTCGATCTTGCTGATGTCGCGCGGCGCGTCCTCGAAGTCGTCCAGGGCCGTCTGCAGGGCAGCCGCCTTGGCATCCTCGCACGGGAAGGCACGGCACCACTGGCAGGTGCTCTCGCTTACCAGCGCGCGGGCGTTGGGCTGGTGGCTCAGGTGCGCCTGCTCCTTCACCCACTGGACCCAGACGCGGAACTCGGCGATCTCCATGACGTGCTCATCGACATGGTTCAGCCGGGGCTGAATGATGCTCAGGCGCACACGCTTAAAGCGGGTGCCATCCGCGTCGTACTGGTGGCGCGCGGCCTCCGCGTACATCAGGGCCTGCAGGTTGGGCATGCGCACGTCGTCGCGCAGCAGCATCGCCCGCTTGATCGCATCGGGCGCGTGCTCGTAGCGGTAGCCGGTCAGCGGGTACGAGGCCAGCACCCGCTGGTAGCCACCCTTCAGATCGCCGACGAAAATCTCGTCAGGAAAGAGCACCACCGCATCGCTGGTGCCCTTGGCACCGCGCTCTCCGGTGATGTGCTCGATCGACAGCCGCTGCTCGACCATGAGCACGCCACCCATCGCGACCTTCTTGATGTGATCCACGTACCTCTCGACGCAGTCCACCATCTCGTCATCGACCAGATGGCCGAAGGCGGCGAACAGGTCGTCGGCCGCGTGGTAGGTGGTCTGGCCCTTCTCATCGACCATGCCGCGCATACCCTTGCGCTGCTCCAGATAGGCGGGGCCGTGCTTGAGCACACCTTCGCCCAGGTCGTGCGTCACGGTGCCCGCATCTGCAGCCGAGCCGCCACCCTTGTTGGGGGAGGCAGCCTCGCGCTCCGGGGATGCGTGGCAGAAGGCCCAGCGAGGCGCGCCCGAGGGGCCGCGCTTCGCGTGCAGCTTGATGACGGACTCAGCCATTGGCCTTGCAGTGCGCAACGATGTCGGCCCACTTGTCGGGCATCTGCTCGATCAGGCTGACCTTGGCCGCGCCCAGGCTCGACATGTAGGCGCGGAAGTCGGCCTCGGGCACGGCCTTGCTGTAGCCGCGCAGGGCCTCAACCACGTCGCGCTTGAAGTCGAGCGCAGCGGCCTGGGGCGGGGCCTCCTCGGCAGTAGGCGCCGAAGGGGCAGGCGCGGGGGCCGCCTTCGGGGCAGCGGCCGCCTTCGCCGGGGTGGGGGCCGGTGTGGGGGCTGATGCGGGGGCTGATGTGGGGGCTGATGTGGGGGCCGGCGCGGTCACAGCGACCACGGCCGGCATCTGCGGCTTTCCCGCGAGGAACGCGACAGCGTCCTCAATCGTCGGGAAGGTAATCGAGACGTTTACAGTCATGTGTAGGGCCTTTCTGAGGCGGGGTGGGAAAACGTGTCGTGGATTTTGCAGTTGCAGTCCCAGGAACGCAAGTGCCAAATTCTTAGGGTTTTCCCTAAGCCAGAATCACTTGTCAACTGCTAAATTTCGGCCGATGGACACAGTGCCCAGCACGCTACCAGACGGCCGCAAGCCGGCAGGCACGCCTGCTTGGTGGCCGTTTGGCACGGTGCCCTACGTGCCTCCCAGCCGGGAGGAGACCGTCGAGCGGATGCTCGACGACTTTGGAGACGCACTGCTGTGACTGAGACCTTTCGATTCTTCGACTTTTTCCGCAAGCCCAGCCTGGAGGAAACCCTGCAACGCTCGCTCAACGAGGCCGAGCACAGCCTGGAGCAGGCGATCCAGATGCGCGAGTACTACACCGCGATGGAAAAGATGTACGGCGAGCGCATCGTGCGCCTCAAGAAGGCTCTGTGAGATGAGTGGCCTTAGAACCGCCGCCCAGCAGGCGCTGGAGGCGTTGGAGTACCCCGGTCCGTCGTGGATAGAAGCGCGTAAGACCGCAGCAGACGCCATCCGCGCCGCGCTGGCAGAGCCGGTGCAGGAGCCGGTGGCGACAAACATCGGATGCCTCGGTATGCCCGTAAACACTCCAGTAACTCCACCCCAGCGCCTGCCGCTGACGGAAGAAAAGCCGTGGCGCTGCGCCTGTGGTGCGAACCTCTACATCGACGAGAACGGCGCACCGAGGAGCAAGGCATGAGCCGCAACCTCCTACACAAAAGCACGCTGCCTCAATTC
>Ga0209229_10000093_pt1 | contig 32477 bp, 33 predicted proteins | sample SanBayMetagenome_FD_187466 | JGI IMG/M metagenome (GOLD analysis project Ga0209229, IMG submission 187466) | Freshwater and sediment microbial communities from dead zone in Sandusky Bay, Ohio, USA (SPAdes) (version 2) | ecosystem: Environmental > Aquatic > Freshwater > Lentic > Sediment... | reverse complement strand
GGTTAATTAGTTTTTTGTTTTTGGATATTGTAAATGCGATCGCCCACCAAAACGATCGCTTAAAAACTATTTGCTTGCTGCTAAAACTTTTTCTTTGAAGTTTTTTCCAGGTGTAAATTTTGGTTTTACACTGCCAGGGATTGTGATAGCTTCGTTGGTTTTGGGGTTACGTCCAGTACGTTCTTTGACTTCGACGGACTCAAAAGTTCCAAACCCAACAATGGTGATTTTTTCGCCGTCAGCTACACTTTCAGAAACAACTTTTGTGAAAGCATCAAGAAATTGATTGATATTTTTCTTTGTTGTTCCTGGTAGTTCGGTTGCGATCGCTATTATTAATTGCTCTTTATTCATGATGTTCAAATAATCTGGATTTGATAATTATTAAAACACATTTATTTTGATAAAGCTAGTAATTGAGTTGGGCGATCGCAAATTATTGACAGCAAAGAATATCCCAAAACATTGAGTCATCTATCAATAAACTCGGTCTAGGGTCTATGTGCGATCGCCACCACCTGAAGTTCTGCCCAAAATAGATAAACCCTCTAAGAAATTTGTTGTCAGAATATTTATCCGTTTTGGAAACAACTAAATATTCGATACTACGGTGATTTATGCTCTCTAAGAAATTGATAATTTCATCTCCTGAAAGATCATCATCAGCTTCAATTTTGACTTCTATTCTCCAGATTTTCATAATTTTCCTTGGTTATGCGATCGCTTATTTATTTCCTCTCCAAATCATATTGCTGAAAAATCCCCAACCGTCAATTCTAGAATCAATATTGTTGTAAGCAAATAAACCATCTTTAGTCAATTCAAGAAAACATTTACCATGCTTTTCTTCTGTGTAGTTTTCAATAAAAACACCATCCAATCCATCGGATGAAGGGCAAAACCGAACATGAGGAGGAGATATGATGATTGCCAATTTAGTATCTTCTGGAGGATAAATACACTTGTAGGCGATCGCACCATACTCAGCTAATATAGCGATCGCTGCTTTTCCTTTGATTGGATTTCTGTTCTCATCGCTGGCATACTTATCAAGATTTTCTACCGCTTTTAAAGCATATTCCCAGTCAATTAGGACTGGTTTGTTGATTTCTTTGAATGGTTCTAATTGAATTTCCATGTTACTCCTAGATATTACGTGAACGCAGATAAATTTTTTACCTTCTACAAATCTTAAATCCGTACAAGTTCCAAATCCAAGATTTTCCATTTCTAGCGATTTCTTGTGGTCTATCAATCACAAAATCAAAATTTCTGCCTCGACAGTTTTTATTGCTTGTCCAGGTTTGTAACATTCTTTGTTCTGAACATTCTCTATCGAGAGATTTCATCCGTTGCCAGCCGTCAACGTCTCTAAAATAGCTGCCAATAATTCTAGTTGGGGTTGATGTACTTGTTTTCATAATCACTTTGCTTGCATCTCCATGTAGATGCGATAGTTTTTCAGCATTTCTTTCAAGGTATCTTTGTAGCCTACGCGAGAAAGTGATTCGATTAATAGCTTCAAGACAAAAGCACTATTTTCACCATTTTTGTCCACAAACGATATCGTGCCTGTATTCATTGCTACAAGGAATCCGCCAACTAAATCTACTCCCATTGCGATCGCGCCTACAGTCAGCAAAATAAATTTCCGGTCTTCTTCATTGGCATGAATCCACATATTTGTGTTTTCCATGTAATTGTTTTTGATGGAGTCAATGATGAAACCAGTTTTGCTTGCGATCGGTACTTGTCTGATTTCCTGCGTGTAGCGATAAGCGGCGAGTCCCTTTAGCACCTCTTCCACTGTTACGGATGCCAAGAATCGTTTTAGCTTAGGATTTAATGTGATGCCTAAGCTTGCCACTAAATGATTATTCATTTCTGCGTCAGGATTTGTCGCGTCGCGCTGCGGGGCGGCGGAATTAATGTCTTCAGGAAGAGTTATCTGTTTTTCCGAGGATTTTAGTTTTGGCTTGTCAACAGGAGGATCAATTGTCTGCTTCTCTTCTCTTGATTCTTCTAAATTAGAAATCTCACACGCTTCAGCATCATCACTGTTGTTGATTGATTTATAAGAATTAGGAATATTTGAATTAAGAGAAAGATTTAAGTTATTGTCCGAATTTCCGTCTTCTGTTGTCCGGGATTCCGTTTTACCATGTACGGAATTTCGATTTAACGACGAAAATCCTTGCTGGTCAAGGAATACAGACAAGTTATCAATATTTAATCTGTACTTAAATAGGCGTGAGCAGCTATTTGGTGCTTGTAAAGATGCTTCGATAATGCCAAGATCAATTAATTTGTTTAAGTGAGTATTGACTGTTGATTTGTTGTATCCTATTTTTTCTGCTAAAGACCGTTGACTCTCCCAAATCCATGTATCTTTGCCTTGAGCGATTTTGGTGCGTGTCCATGAGTCAAGCCAAGTTATGATTGCAGCTTTACATTTGTTGCCGAATGCTTCTAAATATTCTCTCACTATATTAATTGGGTGAGAAACTTCGCCTAAGACTTGCGTAAAAAAGCCAGATGGTGTTATAGTAGTCATAATTCAAAAATTGATTGAACAAAGAAACACCTTCCCGGAGTGCATTTGGGGAGGTGTTTTTATTTTAGCATTATTACTATAGAGAATCAATAAATAGTTGTAATAAATCCTGAAAAGCTGACCTCACAAGCGTTTAAAGTATTTTTATAGTTTAGTATTGACAAACTGTTAATAGTTTAGTTATAGTAAAGAGGTAGCAAGCAAAGAAGTAAAAACGATGAAAGCTAAAATCTTAGAAGTTATCGCAGTTAATCCAAACGAAAATCCTGGCGACGGAGATTCATCTTACGCCTTTAAAGTGTATGAGTTTAGCAATGGATTGATTCAAGTTCCTTGCGATACTACACACGACTATTTTTTTGATTCCAAAGAGAATATTCAGTGTAATGGTACTGATGTAGTCAAAGAGAGATTGGAGACAGGTGAATTTATTGACATTAGTGTTGAGATGCTGGAAGAAAGTATCAAAGGAAGCGAAGAAGAATTTGGTGTTGAATCAGTACCTCAAAACGCATACGAGTTGATTCATAATGCCAACAAATAAAATCCACTACTCAGGGAAACAGTCTTGTAATAATCAAGGATTTTTCCCTCACTTATCCAGCAATATTGAAGAAGTAACTTGCCAGGGTTGCATTAATCAATATTACAGAAAAAACTTAGGTGGTCGTCCACCAAAAGCAGAAAAACCAGCTTACAAAGTAGCTTTCAGTGTAAGTCCATCTGCTTACGAGAAACTACAAAATATTCCTGTAGGCGATCGCTCCAGTTTTGTATCCAAGTTAATTGAGGAAAGCAATGACTTGGCTGCATCTTGTGGTGTATCCATCCCTCTGACAGATAATGAAAACTTTGATAATTCAGGGACAAGTCAGCACGAAATAAATAGATGGAAACAAAAGTTTGGTGTTTAGTTAGCGATCAATAAATAACTGGGAGAAATAAATGACTGAATTTGCAGAAAGAAATGTTCCAAAGGACTTAGAATTGCTGCCTGAACTTCACTCCAAAGATCCTGAATCTGCTTTGCTTGGATTTATCCTTGAGAAGTTAGCAGAAAAGGATTTACAAAGACTGGCGGTTGTTGAGCAATTATTGAGCAAGAGTGATGATGAGTTAGTGAATTTTTTAGACTCGATTGAATCATTAGGAGACAACAAATCATGAGCATTGAATATTATGTAGTATTTATAGGCGATCGCGTCTATGGATATTATGCAAGTTGCACACTGGAATCAGTTAGAACAAGAGCATATTCAGATATAAACAGTTCGGAGTTATTGCGATTTGAAAAGATTGAAAAAAATCAAATTCCAGCTAATGAAGATATTCATTCCTGTGATTTAGATTTTGAATTAGGAGAATAATCATGGATAAAATAACAGATGAAGATATAAATGTTTTGAAGAACTACCACCATGATTGGTTAGAGCTTCAAGAAAAGTATGGAATTGACATGGAGTTTGAGTATAGTTTCCGGTACAAAAATGTGGGTTTCAGGCTAATGAGTTCTGGTGTTTATGGCAGTAGATCGCATTTTGAAGATTGGGGAATTATTTTACAGGGCAGTGAGTGGATTGAGTTTGGGCAAAGATAGATACTAAAACATTAGGAGAAGAAACGAATGAAGATAGCAGCATTTGACAAAAATCAGTTGGAAGCCGTAGCTAATGCTATTAATCCTAGTTACACCATAAATGAAAAACGATTTAGTGCTTCTATAGTTGTTTACGAGTTAGTTTTTTGCATAACGTCTTCTCATACATTGCGATCGCGATTACTAGCTGAACTTGCAAAACATAGCTGGAGCTATTTAAAAGTTGAATTATGAAACTTTCACCGTCTGAGGAATTGATAGCGATCGCCCATTGGAAAATGTTTAGTCAAGAAATTGCCAGGATAGTATTTGAGTGCTGCGATCGCTAAAACAAAAGGTGAGTTAATATTTAACTCACCTTTTTTAATGCCAATTCATAGTTGCAAATACACTCAAAAAATGCTAAAATGCACGAATTAAAATAGTGAATCTGTGGGACAGACTCACTACTGCCATAACCTCTACACAGGCTAATGACAAAACTATTATGACACAATTAGAGCTAATCAAAAAAGAAACTCAACAACCTACACTCAGAGATTATCAAGTTGAATTTATCAAGAATATCTACAGTGAGATCCGTCGGGGTCACAAGCGAATTTTAGGAGTTTCTGGAACAGGTTCGGGTAAAACAGTTATTGCGTCCAAAATTGTTGCTGATGCTGTTAGCCGGGGACGCAAAGTATTATTTATTGTCCACTTGGATGTGCTAGTTGGACAAACTTATGAGAAGTTTTCAGCGTTTGGACTAGAATGTGGTTTCATCAAAGCAGGATGGAACGAAAATCAAGAAGCATTGGTACAAATTGCATCGGCTCAAACTTTACCCCGTCGGAGTTGGTGGAAAGAAGGATTCGTGCCAGATGTCATTATTTGTGATGAAGCCCATGAAACCGCTTGGATATCTGTAATTTCTGAATTATTGAATGAGAATGAAAACGCTATAAAAATCGGACTGACCGCCACACCATACCGATTGTCAAAAAAACAAGGCATGGGAGATAAGTTTGATGTTCTGGTAGCTGCACCTACTCCGGGAGAATTAATGGATAGAGGGTTTTTGGTTCGTGGGACTTACTACGGGGTTAAACAACCTGATTTGTCCAAAGTCAAAACCATAGCTGGTGACTATTCCGAAAGTGGGCTTAGTGAAGTCATGAATGATGAAGATGTCTTGGAATCAATGTTGCGAAACTGGCAACGACTGGCCAGTGATAGAAAAACTATTGCCTTTGCAGTTGATGTTAAGCATAGCAAGGCGATCGCGCAAAAGTTTAATGACAATGGAATAGTTGCGGAACATTTAGACGGAGACACGCCGGGGCACATCAGAAGACAGATGTTTGAGAGATTAGCTACTGGTAAAACTCAGGTATTGTCATCCTGTAAAGCTTTACAAATAGGATTTGACTGTCCACCGGCTGACTGTGTTTTAATGTGTCGTCCCACTAAATCCAAGTCAATCTATTTTCAGCAGTTGGGGCGTGGACTGAGAATATCACCAGAAACAGGGAAAGTAGATTGCATGGTTTTAGATCAAACTGGCAATGTTGCTAGGTTTGGATTTGTAGAAGATATCAAGAAATTTACTTTGACTAAGGGTAAGGAGTCAGAGGGTGAAGCCCCAGTCAAGTGCTGCCCTGGTTGTCAGAAGATTCTCTACTGCTTCATAATGGAATGCCCCCAATGCGGCCATGTTTTCCCCAAACAGGATATAGAAAAGCCAACTGGTGAGATGGTTGAATTGAAGTCAAAAGCTAAAAAATCAAAAGCCAAATTATTGCCAACTGATGACCCGCTATTTGAAGAGAAAATTAAATTTGTGAAAGATGCACTTTCTAAAGTCTGGAAACACAAATTAAAGCCAGGATGGGTATATTTCCAATTTAAAGACAAGTTTGGAGGAAACCCCCATAGACAATTATTCTTGCATGGCATTTTTGGTGAAAATCCAACAGATGAGGATAAAGATATGTACTGGGCTTTTTTGATAGCTAAATCTGAGAATGATTTGCCATATTCTCGCAAATATTACTTGTGGGAATTTGGGGAAGAACGGATAGAAGATAGCGAAATGGCAGCCTAGCTTTTGTTAGAATATTAGAGCGATACCTGTGATTAGAGATGCGATCGCTTATTAACTGCGATCGCCTAAATAATATGTCAGATCCGTCTTTCTCGATCAAGTATGAAGACAAAGCTATCCAGGAGGCATTAACTAAATTATTGAGTAAAACCAGTAATTTAACTCCTGTGATGCAGGAAATTGGTGAATATGGGATTGCTTCTGTTGATTTGCGGTTTCAGCAGGAAGTAGATCCAGATGGTAGACCCTGGAAACCGTTGTCAATCTTTACCATTAGACTCAAGCGATCTGAAGGTAAAATACTTAGGATATTGCAACGAACTGGATTGATGAGAAGTAGGGTAAATTATAAAATCACTCCTACTTCTTGCACTATTGGGATTAATGATGCTAAAGCTTATAAACATCAATTTGGTATTGGCGTTCCCCAAAGAAAAATACTTGGGATTAACGAGGAAGATAAACAGGAAATTTTAAATATTATTAATGATTATTTGGAGGATATTTAGGCTATAATATTTCTATATCTCCCATCTTTATATATTGAATTTTTAAATCAACCCCAGTAACCACTCCATGCCCGCACTTTGCACCAGTGCGGCTTTTTTATGCCAATAGATACAACTATAGAAGCACCAAGTTGTGATATCCTGACCTTAAAATATTTTAGGGTGCTGACATGGAACTCAACAATACTCCTGTACTTCTACGTCCACTGGAAGTCAAGTATGGCATATCGGATCAGACATTGAACAACAGGTTAAAATATCTAAAAATTCAACCTTTTAAGCAATATGGAGATAAGAGAAAATCCTATATTTATCAATATCAAGTAGAGATATTGGATGCTTTGCATGAGCATTTAAAAGGTGGTAAAGTAATGGCAGAATTTAATTATAATTACGCTGACATGGAAACAGTAGCAGAATATCAAACCGAACGAGTTGGTGAATCTATAGATGTATCTATAGATAATATTATTCCTAGTAATCAAGACTTTTTAATGGCTGTAGCTTCTCAATTTAATCGTCCCCATCCTGATGAATTGTTACGGCGATTAGAAGAACACGCTGTTAACGGTTGGGAACGAACAAAGGAAGAATTATTAGAGATTCTGGATATGCCCCACTTGCCACGACAAGCTTATGGATTCAAGTTTAAGAAGTCTAGTGGTGTTTGGTATAAAATTGAAAAAAAGCAGTAGCTCGATAGAAGTAAGAAGCCTTCTGGAAGATTTGTTCCAGGAAGCTTTGATTAACATAGAAGTATGAATAAATTATCTATAGATTAACCTATAGATACACCAAATCCACGAATAAAGTTAGCTAATTCTGGCTCAAGTTCCTTAATTTCTCTCTCTTCAATCTCTACTAAAATACCAATTTGTTTAGGAGAGTTTCTGATTTTTCGTAGCTTGCTAAACTCACCAGCCGATTTAACTACATAACTGGCAGAATCATTCCCGATAACTTTGGATTTGACAAGGGCATCTAAAATTGCTCCAGTGATGTTATCGGTGTCGGAACTCTTAAAATTTACGAAGTTACAACAAATTGAAACTGGCTTTGTGAATTTAGGTGTGTTTTGTTTTGCTATTTGGCGAATGACATCATTTGTCCATTGCCTGTATTTGGAACAGGTATGAAATTTAGTAACAGCAATATTTCTGCCATTTTTCCTAGTGACTCGGCTACTACCTCTAGGACGAGCTTTGCCCATTCCTCTACCCTCAATCCAGATTAATGTTTTCATTTCTTTGGGGTAATAAATCTTTTGGTTCACAATTTAATATTTCGCACAATTTGACAACTCGCTCTATCCATATCGAGATACCTGTTCCTTGTTCCCAGTTGTAAATAGTTGTTTCGGTGACATCGAGAGCGATCGCTATCTCCCTTCGAGTAATCTTTTTCGTTTTTCGTAACTCAGATATTTTACTCACTATAAAAATATTTAAGTAAACAGATTTAATATAACATATTTGTAATAAAAAGTTTATATAGGTAATTAGGATAGGGTTAACTAAAATGTACTTAGAACAGTATGTTTCCCTATTTTTGATATGGCTATTAATGCAAATTATTTTCCGTTTCGTGGATACACTTTCAAACCAGACTCCATCGCTTTCAGTGATAGAGAAACCCAGGACGTAAATATCAATCGAAATGGTACGATTACTACTGTCCAACTTGTAAAGAAGACAGTAACGTTTACTTTGGTTGGCGGTACTGAAGCCGACTTAGTAGCATTTGAAAACGAACGAGACAATAATGTCTCTGGGTTAATCACTGGTGCAGCTAGTTTTGAGGATATCAATGTTTTTGGATATTTAATTCCAGATGCGATTTTAACTAAAGTAAATCCATCTAAGCCTTTTACGGCAAATGGGATTAACTTTATGGATACGATTGAACTGGTGTTTGATTCTCAAACTTTCAAATAATATGTTCCGACTCAATAACACTGATTTACCCGTTTCTCCAGAACCCTTGTCTAGCATGGGTTCTGTTTGTCGTTTTTGGTATTCGGAAACTGACAGAGGAATGGGTCCGTTATTGAGAGTGAATACTTACGCGAATTGGTGGACTAATCCAGGATGGACGGTTGATGATTTGAGTCCTGAAAAGCCTGATTTTATTGGTGATTACTCCACTGTTAGCGTAAATGCAGAATTAGTGGATGTGAGGATTATTGGCTACACGAAAGTATTGTCCGCCGATGAAGCTTTACCTGACAATTTTTGGTTTAGTGCAGATAAAATTCACTTCTATCAAAAAACTACTCCCACAGAGGCAATAATTACTTTTACGTCTAGCATTTCATCTTCTGCTCCATACACAATATCAATTCCTGGCAATTTCACTCCCACTGCTATTTATCCTGGTGACAGTTTTACTCAATCAGGAACATCCCTAGTAATTGAGAGCGCCGAATTGTTAGCAATTGGTGATTCAATTACTGTTACTGGCGCACTAACTATTAATCCTGTAGTCCAATGCGCGATCGCCTCTTTTTTCCTCCCAGTGGAATTTCTAGATCAAGTTGACTGGATTGGTAAAAGTTTTCGCAGTTGTAAAGATATTATTAATCCTATATTGTGGGAATTTACCTGGAATCAACCCAGTAAACTAGCTAATACTTTTGTTGATAGAAATTATTTACCTGACTTCCAAGAAAATAATCAAGTTACAGGTATTCAAGGAATTGGTTCTCTCACTTATGACAGATAATGGCTTTTAGAGGAAGAACAGAAAGTTTAACTACGTCAATTGTCAGGAATCCTCCCCAACTACCAGTTCCTATGACTGATGGTACTGTTAGTTTTGGGGTGACTTTTCAGGGGTTTCCGTCCGGTACTTTGGAATATAAAGATATTCTTGAACAAGATATTTCACAATTTGAGTCTGCTTATAATCCTAAGCAAGGAGATAAGGAAGTTACTATTTATGGCATAGATTATATAGTTGATGCGTACAGCTACAGTCGTCAGAATTATGTATGGAAAAATAGTCGTAGATTTAGTATCTTCACTGTGAATGTTGCTCTAAAATCAGCTATTGAAGAGAAAATATCTAAAAAAGTTAAAGTATTTGAGATTGTTCCCTACGGTGCTAAAAATATTAATATATTTGCGATCGCGTTCAAAGCTGGAATTAGATATAATGGACCGACTGCGCTAATCCCTATTCCTGCTAACGCTGACAGAAATCTTGCTATATCAGTAGATGATGTTGTTGCTAATATTGCTGCTGTTAATGGCTGTTATGTTTCCTATAGCAATGGTTCTGTGGCACTAAAAAGCTTAGGTTCTGGCGGTCGTTGGGACTTCGCTATTCAAGAAATAACTAGCGACGGTTCTAATACCTTGAGAAGAAACAATAAAGGTATTAAAAATACTGTTTTGACATGGGGCGATACAGAAGAGGACGATACTAATACTGTGCCAAATTCTCCGTCATCAATTCCATTTACCAGGAAAGAACCATTTACTCAAATTCTTGTAGAAACGGATGAAAATTTTAATTCACCTCCTGCTGGAACTACTGTTTTGCGAGGTTTAGATTCTACGAGCGATGCTTCTAGTCCTAGTAAAACCAGGAAAACAACCACTATCGTGAATGGTGTCACTATGAAAGAGGTAGTGGAGATTGCTAAGTTTGAATATACTTCAGAAGATATACATATTGGAGATAGATTACTTTTTACTGATGAGCCTGAGAATTTCTGGAAAGTTGTTGAGTATCAAGAAACAGAATCTTTTTATGAAACTATTTCTGGATTAACTTTAAGCATTAAGGCAATTGACTCTGATCAATCAGGAGCAACTAGCTTATCTCCTAAAACTGTCCCGTTAATTCTTCACCCTGACTACGCTTCTTTTGCTAGTTTTGACTCTACATTTGGTGGTGGTTCTTTCAGGAATAATGCTGAATATTTAGTTGAGCAGAAAACTACGGGCTGGAAAAGATTGCGGTTTGAACCAGAAAAAGACAAAGAAACAATTGAATTTGGAGAAGACAGAGCAACGGATGAATTTGCTCAGAAGATGTGGGAATTGTATCAATACAAAGAATATCCTTTTGAATCAAAAACAGCATATAAATTAGTTTCCTCAGAGTTGATTTACGGCAAAAACAATGACAGTCAACCTTTTACTGTTGAGTGGAAAAATTATGAAGAGTTAGAGCCAAGGCTGCAACAACTTGTCAGCAGAAAAAGCAGCGAAGATCCCGTAAAAGTTGGTGTTATCTATCCTGACCCTAATTATGCAGCTTCAATGTTGGTTGTGACTGAATCAAAAGTAAATTCAGCTTTTGTATTTACGCCTGACCCGGAATCACAGCCAGACGATCCTCAAAAGCCTAAAATAACTGGGGAGGAGTCGTACTATAGAACCGATAGAACAGTAGTCTCACCAAATTTATATAAGGAAAAAATAACTGAGTTCTCTACTCAAAATTCTGCTTTTTCTGATTTGAGTGAAAAAATATCTTTTAAAGATGTGTCTGGTAGATTGCCCGAAGCAACAATTAAAAAAGTTGACTGGGAGAAAAACGAAGCTACTAAAAATGAGAAGGCTTATAATCCTCCAAAAACAACAATCATTTATTACGCAAACTACAATGAACGATCTGAATTTGTTGAGGAAGGTGGCAGTAAAAGTTATTCACTAGCTAAAGATAAAGAACAAGCTGAAATAGCATTAGAGACTGAATTGAGATTAGAGGCACTTCAAAAAGATCAGGCTCAAAAAACTATATTCACTTTCTATCCAGCAATTAGAGACGGTGATTCTGTAGTATCTGGAGGCGATCGCTTTCAGGGTCAATGGATTGTGATGAGTGCATCCTGGTCACTGGAATTTAAGGGCAATAATAATGCTTATGGCTTATCGCCGTTGTGTATTGCTCAACCAACTTCTGTTACATTGGGATTATTGCCAAACATCAGTGTTTCTATCACTGAGAAAAAAGTGACTGATCCATTAAAACCAGACGCGACAGGCGACCCAACCCTAAAAATTACTGGTGGTACTGCCGAAGTAATTGGAGATGTTTTAATAAATTCACCCAATAGGAGACGATTCTAATGTCTAAAACTCAACAGCAATTAGCTGAAGAATTAATATCTGTAATTAAGAAATTGCAGCCAACATTCTCTATCTCTAATGGAAAATTAACTGATAGTAATAGTACAATTTCTTTAGAGTTGTATGCTCGAAATACAATCAGAGATAATACTGTATCTTACCGATGAAAACACCTCAACAGTTATCCCAAGAAATTATTGATATTATCAAAGCCACTGGCAACTATTTTGTTGGCAATACTAGTGGCATGAGCAACGATGGAACTGTCAATGTTTATCATCCAAAAGGATACTCTATTAGTGCGATCGCGGCTAATCCTATTTCTAGTGGTGAGGTAATAGTTTTTAAAGTCAATGATACTTGGTATGCTTTTGGTGAGCAAAGAACTGTTGTTAAACAGGATGTTTTGATTCAGAGAAAATTGAGAGCTAGTAGTGATGTTATTTATCCTGTTATTACATTAATTCAATCTGAGTTTAGAACATTTAATCCTATTCCTAGACCAGAAGGACATAAGGACTATGAGTATTGGTTAACGGGTGGACAGTATTCTTTAAAAAGAATAACGACAGATCCCTCGCCGGCGTTCAACTTTAGTGACGCTTTTCCTCTCGTTGATGGTGGCGATGCTTTCTTGCAAAATGAGGGTAACGGTAAATATATATTGGCAACTAGCTATTTTATTCCTTATGTCACTGGTAAAAATTACTGGGGAGGTTCACAGATATTTATAATTCAAAAAGTTAATAAACAAACTGTTAGACTAGCTCCTATTTTTGCTGGTGGTTATTTTAACTATTTGGGTAATGGTATATATCAATCACAAATAGAAGATGGAATAGGCAAGATTTTAGCAGAAATACCACAAGGTCTAGTACCTATTGGGAGCATAACGGGGTACTATCGTCCTGGTTACAATCCTATAACAAATAATCCAGATACTTATGCGGACGGTTTAGGTAAAGACTTTGACTACTTTCCTGGGACATTTGCTTGGGTAGCCACCAAGAGAAGAAATACAAACATAACACCGGAAAACAAAAATATAGTTATTCATGATGGCGTTATTCAAGAGTTATCCGGTACAATTTCTGTTGATTTAACTGGAATTTTTAATTTCACACTTAGGACAATTATACCTGGAAATCTCTCCAATCAAGTTTATCCAAGCTTGACTTTGACAAAGCTTAGGCAGTCATCCTATTTATTATCGGAAGAAATAATACAATCAACTGATCCTTATAATCCAGGCGGTTATTCAATAACATTAATTGATCGTCCGTTCTATGGATGGAGGACTAAGAGCATATCACACCAAATATGGCTGCCAAATACAAATAGCACATTTACATATAATTCAATACCACAAAAATTATCATCAACAAAGTATAGATACACAGAAACTATGTCAGGTGAGTTACTTTTTGGTGCTTGGGGTAAAAAATATATTACACATACTTTTACAAACGTAACTAAAGTAAGCACTTATGACAGCAATTTATCTGAAGGTGAGTTTGAATTTACTGAATATTTTACCAATAGTAGTAATCAGATATTAAAATTGAAGAGCTATGGTAACGAAGACGAAGCAGGTTTGATATTAAATAGTACAGATAAATTCTTAATTTTGCCCAATATCAAACGAAGATTAGACTCGGACAATGTTATTAATTTTTTCACTTCAGATATTATCTCATTCAGGGTAAGAATAAATAAAACATTTAACAACGCTCAGTTAAATAGTAGTATTAATCTAGACACATATCTAAACAATAATGTTATTACATCTGATGTAATAAACGGTAGAAGTTATTTAATACGTGGTTATATCGAAAGCATAGATGACAGTTTTTCTAGTGTTATATATTTCACCATTAGGATCACAGGGAAACAACAATTGCCTACTATTAGTACAGAGGATGTATATATAAAAAAAGCGGCTACACCTTTCAGCAATGCGATTGTATTGGATAATGGTTGTTTCTGGAATTTCTATTTTAATTTTAAATTAGATAGCGTTAATATTGAATCCTTTAGGATAGATTATTTAAGGCTCAATTATAAAGGTGATGTATTTAGTGCCATTCAAGCTCTAGTAAGCTATTCAGATCAGTTAATCTGTGATCAAACGGTCAAGTTTGTACACACTAATCCGATTACTATGCCATTTTGTGCTTATCATTTATTTAGAGGTTTTTTCCCTGTAGCAAATTTAATAAAGTGCGTCAATCTTAATAAAAACTCATTCTACAGTGTAGATAACTATGAACTTCTTGAACAATATATTGACAATTATGCTAAGTCGGATCTTAAAATCCCAAAACTTCCGATATCTGAATGGAAAATAGAAAACGATGGCAGCATTAGATATAAAAAAACATTTCTAGTGGATTATATATTAAATAGACCTTACTACGATCCGGTGGCAGATTATGCTAGAGGTACAATTCAACTTCTTGTAGCACAAAGTTATCATCCTTGAATATTTAATAAAATATGAGAACTCAATACGCTTCTACCCCAACTCCTCCATCTCCCGTTCTTGCTACCTCATCGGGTAATACAACGATCGCTATTGCAGGTACAAAATATATTTGGATTTATTGTCGAAATCGCAGTGGAGTAACCGACTTTTCTCCAGTAGCTAGTATTGCGATCGCCGCCAATCAATCCCTATTAATTCCACTGGCATCAACAATCAGAAAAACAGCAAGTGATATCCATGAAATTGGTGTAGTGATGGCAACTACCAATTCTCCGGCTTCGGGTTGTGTGGTGGCCACTTATCCAGGATTTGATATTGATGGAGTTACCCCAACAACTTTACCAACGATAATCACTTTATCCTATGACTCCCATTTTCAATTAAATGCAGTGGTAGCGAACCCCGCAGCTTTGCCATCTACTAACAGAATTAATGGGATGAGAAGATATGTCACTTCTACCGCTAATTTCGTAGAGTGGAGCGATCGCGCATCTGCTTGGATTCTTTGTAATCCCCAGAATTTTAATCCTTATGTAGCATCAACCATAGATGAGGGAGGGGCAAATGTTGACTTGTCAAAAATTACAGATTATTCAGCAATAATTACCCCTGATTATGACGTTTCTGGCGATTTGTCTAAGCCTGTAAAATTTTGGATTGTCAACGATACTAATAATCTAATTTCCCAAGGTAAGCGAGTGAGAATAGCTTGCTCAACAGCTAATGATGAAATTGCTTCTGACGACTTCAAGGGATTAATGAAAATTACTTTCTTGGGTTATGCGAGTACGTCGACAGGAGTTTTAGATACAACTGGTATGTCCGTTGGTGGTGAATTGGATTACCAAGGGGATGCAATCACAAATTTACTACTACCAAAGGATTTACCTGCTGGTTCTGCCTATGTGTTACAAGTACAAATGGCATTTGATATGGCAGATGTTGATAATAAAGCCTATCAAGGTGAAGTTGTCAAAATTTATCCCTATTTAGCACCGCACTATGCAGAATATGATCCAGCTTTTGACGATATTGGTTCTCGAATTTTCCCCACTGGTGGCAAAAGAAGAATCTTGCCAAATGGTACAGGTTTAAGTTTATTAGCTGATAGTGGTTCGGGATCAATCGCTTATTACAAATGGCGAAATATTGGACGAACTGATGTTTTTGGCGCGAGTTCAAATACCGCAAATCAGAAGATTTTAGTTACCAACAATGGAACTTGTTTTGTAGCTGCTACTGTTCCTGATACCGCAGGATTAAGAGCCGTAATTAGTACAGTAAATAGTGTTGGCCGTCCGACGGCTTGGGCTGGTTCTATTGCTTTAGATGCTACTAAAATTCTGAGTATTACTGTTACTCATGCTACTGCAATTAGAACTGATTATCCCGATGCAATTGCTGGTACGACTGCTAAATTAAACGCTGGTAAAATCAGAGTTTATGCAAGAATTGTTGGTAGTTCTAATATTCATGTTTTTGACACTCCTATCACTGGAGTTAACGCTACCGAAACAATATTGGTAGGTTCATCTGGTAGCACAATAATCACTTCTTTACCTTCTGTTGCTGCTGAAGTAGGGCTATTTATCCCAACTTCATTCACTAGCACATTTGAAGCTAATTCCAGTGTCTTCACTTCTGGTAATTATGAAGTTGCGATCGCATATCTCTATGAAAATACTGTTACTTCGATTTCTCATGATACGGCATTAGGTTGTGTGGTTGAGTCTGGTAGCACACTTGCTGATTTGCAAACTTTATTTAGAGCGATCGGTTTACCAGTTGCGGATTTATCTGCATTGAGAGCATTGGAACTTGCTGATATATTTCCTTGGCAAGCTCGTTATGTAATTTCTGTGGATGCGGAATATAGGTTTGATTCAACTTCTTATGATGTAGATGACAGTGATTTATTTATCAAGCCAACAGCAATTAATATTTCTTCTCCCGGTAGATGGTTAAAAATAGTCAGTAATGATACTCCTATTTTTAAAGTTGGGGCGATCGCAGAGTTGAAAGGTTTGACTAATTCAACTACTCCAAAAAGAATAAACGGAGGACTTTATGCTGTAGATGATAATGGAACTACTAATCCAGGATGGTATCTCTATGACGCTAGTTCCACTACTTCTGAAAATTTACCTACAGTTGTTTCTCCTACGGACACAACTGGTAGATATATTGCTTTTGCTGGTAGTGGAAGCGGAGGTGCAGTCATTACTAGAGCCTCAGTATCTTCAAATAGTATTGGTACGGGCAGTAAAACTTTTACCTATACTGCAAGTTCTAATTTAGGATGGTTGACAGGCTCTAGGTTACGCGCTGCTAATGATGGTTCAAATTATGTTGAGGGTGTAGTTACGGCTGTTAGCAGCACGTCAGTAACTATAAGTGTTGATAACGCTGTTGGCAGTGGTACTTATACAAGTTGGAATATTACATTAACTGGTGATAGAGGTGCAACGGGAGCTACAGGTGCAACGGGAGCTACAGGTGCAACGGGACTACAAGGCATCCAAGGTATTCAAGGAGAAGCAGGAGTCATTGCCCGAACTTCTACTGCTTCTAACTCAATTGGTACGGGCAGTAAAACTTTTACCTATACTGCAAGTTCTAATTTAGGATGGTTGACAGGCTCTAGGTTACGCGCTGCTAATGATGGTTCAAATTATGTTGAGGGTGTAGTTACGGCTGTTAGCAGCACGTCAGTAACTATAAGTGTTGATAACGCTGTTGGCAGTGGTACTTATACAAGTTGGAATATTACATTAACTGGTGATAGAGGTGCAACGGGAGCTACAGGTGCAACGGGAGCTACAGGTGCAAATGGGATTAATGGATTATCTAGCTACACTTATGTGGCTTATGCCGATGATGCTAATGGTGCAGGATTTACTAATACTTTTAATGGCTCTAAGGATTTTATAGCAGTAAGAACTACGACTTCACCCATCACTTCTCCTATTGCAAGTGACTTTACTGGATTATGGAAAAATTATAAAGGTGCTACAGGTGCGCCGGGCAGTATTACGGCGGCTTCTGAAATAACACTAACTGAAGTAACAACAGCACCGTCAACGTCTGTAGATCAACTAAAGCTTTTTAACAAGAACAATGGACTATTTATTAGAGGAGAAAGCGATGGTACAGAATCGGAAGTAGCCCTTAAAAAGACAAGACGCAATGTGGTTATTACGTCTAATTCTTTATCAAACGCAGCGCATCAACAAATTACATTCACTGCTAGTTCTGGATTTATTTGTTATCAGGTAGCAACCGATAAACCTGCTAGAATAAGGATGTATAATAACACAACAAAACAAGCTACTGATCTGGGCAGAAATGTTCCATCTACCCTACAAGATGCGTTAAATTTTAATGCTAGTGATGCTGGGTTATTAATGGAAATCGTAACTACTAACTCACTGTTAACTATTCCTTTATCACCGATAGTTAATATTGCAACTATACCAAGTTCAAATAATATCCCCATTACTATTACAAATCTTTCTGGTAGCGCAGGAACAGTTCAGGTGACTTTGACAATTATGGAGATTGAATAATGCCTAACGCCACAATTACATCAACAACGTTTACTGGAGATGGTACACAAACAAAATTCATGAATGAGGTAAACACAGCGATGATTGCTGCTGGTTTTTCTCAGATTGATTCATTCGTTACAACTGGTAATGAACAAAGAGTTTGGCAATTTGACGCTGACCCCGCAGATACTAACTGGGGAAAAATGATAATACATGGTGGTTTTAGTGCGTCAGGAACAATAAGAGTAAGAGGATATTCTTCTTATAATCCAGCAGGTGACATCGGTACAAATGAATCCGTGACAGCGACTACTAGCACGATCTCAATGACGGCTGCATTTACTCTACATATATGTAGTCATCCTGAAGTAAGAGGGGTAATCATACAAGAAGGGACTTCCTATGAGAAATTTTTTGGTTACGTGCGACCATCATCTAAACCTACACTGTGGGGAGAAGCCCCCTATGGATTTATTGATTCAGGGGTAAATGCTTACGCCTCAAACGGCTTACAGCCAATTTCACTTTTAAGACCTGCTTCTGTAGGCGTAGCTACTTCTTGCAATGGTTATTTGGACAATGGTATCCCAACCGTAGAGATATGGCAGAATCGTCCATTTTTAACAAATTGTATGCTGGTAGATACAACAAACAAAAAACCCATTGCTTTTTTTAGCAATGATGTAATTAGTGTACCGAATAGTGGGATGGCTATTTTACAACAGTTTTTTGATCCCACAACTAACGCAACTTACACAGTTTTTGATAATATTTCAGCAACGGCATCGAGAATGGCGATCAGAACAGCATGATAGAAGTAAATGCGTTTTTAAATACCACAAGGATAGGAAACACGCGATTGAATAATACTAGCAATCTTGTTCCGTTTTTAGAATCCTTTAGATTAGTAATACCAAGAAGGCTTGCACCGCCTGTTCAATACCTAATAGGTACTGGTGGTGGAGGTGGCGGATCTATAGTTGTAACAGTGCCAGTTACAGGACAAATATATCCAAGAATAATAAATATATAAAATCATAAAGCACTGCATGGGAGACGGCAGTGCTTTTAGTTAATATAAAAATAGTGATAGGGAAATATCACTATATCATTGTTTTTCTGATATGGCAACATTTAACCGTTTAATCTATTATTTTTTCTCTCTTCAATTTTTTTAATGGTTTTCTCCCTCCAGTCATCTCCTACGGTTTTATAAAAATCTTTCTCTGACAAACATTCAACGGACGGCAGACAGAGTAAGTTAGCGATCGCTAAAACTATTCCATGCTCCATCCTAGTATCACCAGACTCGATTAACCACCAAGCATACTTACTGACTTGAATTATCTCTGATAATTCTTTTTGAGTTTTATTTAACTCAATTCGTAGTTGCCTAACATTCTTGGCGATCGCTCTGTACAACTCTAAATTTTGATTTAATGATTGCCCTGTTAATTTAGCCATTATTTTGTAGAAAACTTTGCTTTATTATAAACGAAATTGGACGATAAACAATTAATTAGTTAATTATCAATAATTATTTTTATTGGATTTTAAACCATTTAGGATGTTACTAATACTTACCTATTTTCTGCTGTGGCAATAAGATTTGATTCTGGAACAATTCGCAGCCCGATCAAAACGCCTGAAGGTTACTTTAAGGCGGTAGGTTCGTTTGCGAAACAAGGAATTTTAGAATATCGCACACCAGACGGAGGAGTTAGGAGAGAATTTCGCCCTGGAGAGGAAAACGAAAAAGCATTAAAAAAATGGGCTTCTCAGATAGTTACTAATGAACATCCTGACAGATTAGTAAATGCTGAAAATGCCAAACAGTACCAAGTAGGGATAACAGATTCAACAGTTTTTCTAGAGGATGATTACGTTCGAGGTGTGGTGATCGTCACTGACGCTGAAGCCGTTAGATCCATAGAAAGGGGTGACACAACAGAAATATCTACTGGATATAAATGCCGTGTCATCAATGAACCTGGAACTTGGAGAGGACAACATTACGATGCAATTCAAGTTGATATTGAACCCAATCACGTAGCTTTGACTAAAAAAGGACGTGCGGGTTCTGATGTTGCCTTGCATTTAGATAGTGATGATAAAGATGTTGCCTATCAAACAACTAATAAACATAAATCTATGGCCAGTTTAACTATCAAGGGAGCTACTTACGAAGTTGATCCCCTTATTGCCTCTGTTGTCAGTGGGCATATTTCTGATTTGGAGAAACAAGCCATAAAAGCCGATTCTCTATCAGAAAAAGAAATCGAACTTGACAAACAAATAGTAGCACTTCAACAACAAATTGAAGAATTGACCGAGGAGCGCGATCGCTATCAAGGTCATGCTGATGCTTACGAAGTGGTGACTACTAACGCACTACCAATTCTTGAAAAGCACGGTTATACCTGGAATGCTGACTCTGAAGAATTTGTTTTAGACAGCAAGAAAAAGAAAATGATGGTTGAGGAAGATGACGAGGATGAGGAAGAAGAATACGAGGATGAGGAAGAAATGATGTCTAAGTCCAAAAAGAAAAAAATGGACATAAAAAAAATGGACATGAAAAAAATGGACATGAAAAAATACGATTCTTCTGATGAAGATGATGAGGAAGATGATGAGGAAGATGATGAAGAAGGCGATGAGGGCGATGAAGAATATGGGGATGAGGAAGAAATGATCGCAAGAAAAGACTCAGTTCCCGTCATTCTTGAAGCTTGGAAAAAAGCTGAAGATTTAGGTCTTAACTTTAAGTTTGATTCTGCTTTAGGTAGAAACGACATCTATCATGCGATCGCTTCTGAACTCATGCCAGACGTTGATTTGTCTAATGCTTCACCTGCTTACTTGGAAGGCGTGATAGACCGCTTGCTAATTGAATCTCAATCAGGTGATGACAGTGATGATTTTGGTCGCACTGATTCTGCTGATTCAGATATTTACAGCACCAATTTACGGCAAATGATTGGTTTAACCCGCAGTGGCGAAAATCCTGCACAAAAACAAACTGAGCGATCGCAAGAATTAGCAAATGCTTGGCAACAACCCTTATCCCTTAGCAAAAATAGTTAAGTAAAATGCCTGAATTTCAATCAATTAATGTTGCCACTGGGCAAAGCAATTATTCCCGATATATGTCTCCGGCGCTCGCTGGGATGATGTCTGGAATTGGTTCTGCAATTATAATTCCTGCGTTAAATAACTACGCGACCTACGACACCGTAACCATCACCCCACCCGCAACAGTAGATAATTCTGCAATTTATACTGTGACCATTGCAGCGATCGGTGGAGGTCAAAAGAACTTATCCGATTCTTTCAGCACTGATGCTAGTGCGACAACCGCAGAATTAGGAACTGGCTTGTACAACGCGATGATTACAGATCCAGAATTTTATTCTGTGGTCAACGTCTCCTTAAACACTGGCACTAGCGTCATCACCTTGACCGCCCGCTCCGTTGGTACTGTCTTGACTGTTACCTCTAACTCTAGTGCAACTACCAATGACTTGACGATCACTAAGACTGTAACAGGCGCAGCTAACGCTATTATTCCTTTCGGTAGATTTGTTGGCAGACAGACAGCTTACTACCAAGATCCCCTAGAGGGTGTTGGCGCAATGACTTTAGTAGATCATGCTTCCAATTACTCTAATTACGGCGTTACCATTCTCAGCCAAGCTACCGAGCAAGTTGGGACATTCCAAAATGCTCAAGACGGTTACGCATTTGGCAGAACGATGGAAGTTCTAAAAAATAGCGGAACTTATAAAGGCATCTGGATTGAAACTGTTGAGTCGGATTTGGTGATTGGTGACACCGCACGTATTCAAATTACTGCTGGCAACCAAGGCAAACTTACCAAATCAACCAGTGGTACGGCGAATGTTTCCTCAAATGTAACTATCCTGTCTGCTACTCAACAAGCTTTTGGCAAAAACATCACTCTTTGTAAAGTTGACTTTTAATTAGGAGCATTATGTCTTTAGCTGCATCAGAAATTAGATTGGATGCTCCTACCATTGGAGCTTTCCAGAGAGAATTAGAATATCAAGAAGCTCAAGTAATTCAGACGTTAAAACCTGAATTACCTGCGGCTGCTGGGATGTTATTTCAGATTGAAGAACAGAATTTAGCTTGGGCTGAATCTACCAGCTATACCACTATTGATGGCGTAGGTGGTTTTGAATTGGCACGGGGACAAACCAGCAATTTACCTTATGTGGAAATGGTTGGTGAACAGTTCAACCAAGGAATATTCACCTATCGCAATGGCTACAGATTTACAGAAAAAGAAATAGCTGCAACCTTAAAAAGAAACGTTCCCATTGAACAACAAAAGATCATATTAATTCAACGCGCTTATCAAGAAATCTTGAATAAGTTGTTGTTGTTTGGGGATGTCAAAACTGGACTTGCTGGTTTTTTCAATCATCCTGCTTGGCTACGGTCAATGGCTTTATATAAGCTAGATGGCAGTACCATGAACGCTAACAACGTTCTAGCTGTACTAAATGCAGGGATTCAAGGTGGCAAGCAAGCTACCAACAAAATTATCAAATACGATACCCTCTTGCTTCCTGAAAATCGCTACGACTTCTTAATGAGTCAGTTCCGCCTCAGTGAATATGGACAAGAGAGATCAGTTTTGAGATATTTCTTGGAAAATAATCCCAGCATCAAAGACATTCAGCCAATGGCTGAACTTGAAACTGCCGGACCGAATGGCGAAGCTGTGGCCGTGTTTTATAAGCGCGATCCCTCGTACTTCAAAGCTAGAATCACTGACCCATTCCGCCCTCGTCCTTTAATTCCCGATGGACCTTGGGCTTTTTATCGTGGTTACAGTTTTGACTACAACGGCATTATTGTATATCGCCGTTACGCTGCTCACATTGTTATTGGGGTGTAATTATGTCCTACTTTGCGATCGCTTACCACCCTGAAAGAGAGAAAAGCCGGCAAATACCATTTGGTGTGCGCGGTGCAAGATTGTTCAATTACCAGATTGAGCGTCCAACTGCTGCTAAAAAAGACAGCAAATTAACTTTAGCTGACAGGGTAGAAATTGAAGTTGTCACCTTGAATAAAGGAACTAATTTCATTGATACTGACAAGTGGAATAGTGTTCTCAAGCATGAAGTTAATCAGATTGCCATTAACAATTTGATTAAATGTGGTGCTTTGACTATTTACACGCCAACCGCAGAATTTCCAGTCAGAGATACCACTGATTTTGAGGATATCGGCATCATTCAAGAGTTAGCTGAAAACTCTAAAGATGTTGATTGGTTGTCACTAAGTTTGAATGTAGATCGTCGTCCTGAAGTGAGAAAGTTGCTTGCAGATAGACTCAAAGATATTCAGGATGAAGTTGCGGCTATGTCTCAAACTATTTCCGGTTCTATTGCTACTGGGAGATAATTATGGTCGTCACACGCCCCAGTTTTCTTGCTAGATACAAAAAGTTCCAGACTCAAGATCCCGAAATTGTTGATTTTGCTTTAGAGCAAGCTAAGGAGTTTGTAGCTACATCTCTTTGGGGTCAACGTCGGGATACTGGAATTATGTTGCTGATGGCGCATTTCCTGGAAATGGAAGATGCTCAAACTGCGGAAACTGGCGGTAGAGCGATCGCAATGGCTTCTGGTAGTGGTAGTGCATCTCCATCTGCTCAACAGGATGATTTTCAGCTAACAACCTACGGCAGAAGATACAAAATGCTCAAGGATGAATTGTTAGTTGGAACACTCTCACCCAGAGTTGATGATGAAGATGAATGGGATGGAAATATCAAATTTGGTATAGGTTTCCCTATATGACAAGCTTCTTTGAAAGAATGTCAATATTGCGCGATGCTGCTGCTAAAAAAGCCGTTGAGTATGGACTGCCAAAAGTTAGGGATGTTTATATCCGGCGGCTAATTGGTGATGATTACCAAATTACTCAAGTTATCCCAAATCCAGTTATTGAAGAAACTAAATATGATTTGGAAAACATGAGTAGTCTGAGTAATTTACAGGGTATGGCTAGGGTTCTTGATATTAAGGGTATTTCTAAGAAGTATCCACGTCATGAATTAGAAGCTGAGAATGTAGATTATCTGGTAGATAGCATTGATAATACCCCAGATGCTCCGCAAATAGCTTGTACTTTACTGCAATTAACCGATAATGGTTTAACTTGGAGTATTCAAGTTAAACAAGATCAAGGACAGCAAGAGGTTTATATTTATGAGTGATATTAAAGACGGTTTTTTATTGGATGATTCTCACTTAAAGGGTAATGTTTTTGGAGGATTAATAACAAATGAAACTGCTGCCCCTAGCGAGATTAAAGGGAAGAATCGAAGCAAGGACAGACTTCCAAAATCAAACCCTAAAGTGCAAAAAAACTAATTATCAATGTGGTGATGCTTGTATTCCCAGAATCAAGAAATGTCGTCTTAGCGAAAAGCAATTAGAAAAGATTGTTCATCGCTACGAAGATAAAATTAAAGATTTACCAACGGAAAAAGCATTAATTATTGATGATAAAGGTAGAGTAATTTTGGCTAAGGGAGGCGATCGCACTTCAGTTAATTTAACAGTAGATGATTTATTGAAAATGCGAGGCTCAATTGTTACTCACAATCATCCTAATTTGGGATGGAGTAGGAATGATGCTAGAAGCAAAGGTTTAAGCTTTTCCTCCGCCGATATTCAAGTTGCTTGTATCACTAATTGCAAAGAAATGAGAGCCGTTAGCAATGGTTATCGGCACTCTATCAAACCTCCTCCATCTGGTTGGGATGAAAAGTTGTGGAGCGATCGCATTAAACCAGCTTACGAAAAGTACGAAGGTGAGGTTTATAAAGAATTTGCTACCAAAATCATTACAGGCAGGATGAGAATAGATGTGGCAGAGGGTGATTATCACCACGAAGTTATTAAAAGAACGGCTAAAGATTTAGGAATGACTTATAAGCGAGAGGAAATTTAAAATGTTTGATACTGAACACTTTGACTCTGAAACAACTGATGTTTTAACTGAGATCGGCAAAGTTTATGCAGATGAATTTGATGCACCAGTAACTATTCTGACAGCATCATTAAGTGAAGACATGATCGTTGGTCAGTTAATGAGTGGCGGCGACATCTACAATTATGCTGCTGATGGCAATGAAATAGGATTTAATTACTCTCCAGAGGATTCAGAAGAAATCAATGAATATGCTAGAGGCTTTTTAGAAAGTGGTTATGGCATTAAAACTGACAGCATGGATAGTCCCTGCGAATATGCTTTTGGCTTTGTGAGATTAGATGCACAAGTCAAGTGTAAAAAAGGTGGCGTAGCTTGCGGAAAAGTTTGCTTACCCAAGGGTGCTAAATGTAAAAAATATAACGGCACTGGCAATGCTGGTGCGATGAGACAAGCTGCGGGTAGATTAAAGTCTCCTGGTGGTGTTGCGGCTGGTGTTGGTGCTGGTTTAGTTGGCGCGGCTACTGTAGCTGGTGCTGGTGGAGTTGCGTACTTAAACAGAAACGAGTTGGGACGTGGAGCGAAAGCTATAGGCAGTCGCTTGAAACAGGCAGCGAAGGAAGGAAAGGAAGAATTTACAAAAGGTACTGACATAGCCAAAGCAGCTTTAAAAGCAGGAGGAGAAGGAGTAAAAGGTGTACGCGCCGCAGAAGAACAGTCGAGAAAAGTAAGAGAATCCCTTGGAGGAAAAATATCAAGAAAAGAAGAATACGAAAACAGAAGGAATATGGCGGGCGTTATTGGAACAACAAGAGGGGCTTCGTTAGGAGCTGCCGCGGGTGCTGTTAAAGCTGGTACTCAAAATGCTGTTAGTGCTATTGGAAGTAACTTGAAGCTTGCTGGAAAAGATATCAAGATGACAGCTTCAAACGTTGCAAAAAATACTGGCAGACAAGCTAAAAAATTACTTGGAAAGAATAAGCCAAAATCAGAAATATCTCCATCTTCTAAGGAAAAATCAAAATCAACAGAAGATCCAGAATCATTTCCTGTAGAGCAGACAGCAAAAGCTATTGTTGCAACAAATCAAGTTGCTGCTGAAACGAAACGAGGTCGAGGTCGTCCTAAAAAAGTAACAGAATAAAAATACATTTAAGGAAGGATAATATGGCGATCGCAAACAACAGCAAGTACCGAAAAGAAGTCTTTGATGCCGTATGTAGAAAGGGTAAAAAATGTGGTGAGATTTGTATTCCCAAAAAATCAAAATGTAGAGATGGTGAACAGAAACTTTCTCAACCTGAATCGTCCAAATCAAATAATTTTGGAAAAACTGCATTAATCACTGCTGCTGCGACTGGCGGTGGGACGGCTCTTGTTGCTGCTGGTACGTTGGGAGCGATCGCTGGTATTCAAAAAATAAAACAGGATTACATTAAAGGTTTTACTGAAAGTGGCAAGATAGCACTGAAAGAATCAGAGAAAATAAAAGCACCTAAATTACCAGATAACATCAAGACGGCTGTATTTGCGGTTGGTGGATTTGGCACAAAAGATGCTTTTTCTGAAAGCGTAAAACTAGAGGAAAACATCAAATCTCTTGGAATTAGAAATCTTTATTCAGAACCAATTGAATACAAAGATTTTAACGTAGCTAGTAATCCTGCAAAAGATGGTGCAGGTAAAGCTGTGAATGAAGCACTGGAATTATTCATCAAAACAGTAGCTCAAAAAAAACATAATCCAGTAGCTAGACAATTAGCTGCTAAATTATTGGCATATAAAAAAGCTAATCCCAATGTTGACTTTCAATTAATAGGGCATTCCGGCGGTGGCTTAACAGTACAGGAGACTAATGAAATTCTCCACACATTAGGAGTGAAAGCTAAAACAACTGCCATTGGTTCTCCTGACGTTGATATCATCCCTGGTAATGGTGATATTGTGACTGCCGCATCAGACAAAGATTATATTGTCAATAGAGCAGGTGGAGGTAAAGCGGTTAACAGAAAATCTTTCAATAAAGTAGCTGAACATGGACAAGACGCATATTTTGAAGATGCCGACTTTAGGAAATTTGTAAAAGACAGATTAGCTACTCCCGTTCGACAAGACAGAATGGATAAAGCTAATTGCAAAATTGGTAAAGAATGCGGTGATATTTGCATTTCTAAAAAATCTGTTTGCCGAGAAGGACAGCTCAATTCGTTGAAATTAAAATCTCCTGAAGGTTTACAGTTAGCAGCGATCGCTAGTGGAGCATTATTGCTAGGAATACCTACGTCTACTTATTTAGTTCAAAAAGCAAGATTTCAGGCAGGATTTTCTAATTCTGCGGAACTAGCCAAGGAACAAGCAAAAATATATCAAACTCCGTCTGAGTTAAAAGCAGGTTATAGATCGGTCAAAGATCAAAGCAATGCTGATGGCGCAGAAGTGGAAAGCCGATATACTCAGAATAAAGTTAACCAAATTACATTTTTTACTGGTGGAGTAGGAGGTGTAAAAGGATTAGAAGCAGATTACATGGGACAGCAAATTGGTAAAATGCTCCCAGATCATCATGTTGTTGGAATTGAGTCACCAGAACAAGAAATAATTGCCGAAAAAGGTGAAACTGTTCTTAGTCCTAGTTTTCTGAAGAAAGCAACTCGCGCTTTGTTAAAAGATAATCTAACAAAAGGACGTAGCGATGTTGCGGTAAGAATCGCTGCTAGAGCTTATGCTTATCATCAGAAATTCCCAGATAAGCCAATAAATTTAATGGGGCAGTCGGGGGGCGGGATGCCAACGCGAGAAGCCTACGAAATTTTGGATAAATTGGGTGTAAAAGATATCAGAGTTATAACTACAGGAAGTCCTTATTTTGGCTTAACTCGTCCCACTGGATTAAGCTTGATAGACCCTGATAAAGATCCTGTTGAAAGAATATATGGAGTGACAATGCCTAATAAAACTAATGTAAAGGCAAATGGACATTCTTTGTATTATTCTAGCGTCCACTACAAAATGACAAAAAATAATCAGTGGACAGGGGAGAAAAATAATAATGTGTGGGACGGAGTAGAAGTCAATAAATCAACTCAAGATATACTGAATAGATATTTTGATCGCACAAAGAAAGATTCTGTATCTAACTTATACACAGAAGGGAGAGATTTAATCTTAAAAAAGTCCTTGTCTGGAGTTGGACGGTTTGATGCAGCTAATTCCAGCAAAGATTTAGTCATCAAACAGTTTAGTGTTTTACTTAGTCGAGCTTGTAATAAGCAGATAGGTAAAATAGTTAATATCAAATCTTCTCCGAATGGAGAAATAACAGGTTTATTCACTCTTGAGAATAAACCTTTTAAGTTCACATTTAAAGATGGAAATTTAACTTACCAATCTACAACAAAACGTTCTGACAGTATTTACATTTATTATGATGCTGTTCCCAAGAAAGGTATATTAAAGGGTAAAAGGAAACGCTGCAAAGTTGGTATTTCTTGCGGTTCTACTTGTATTGAAAAAGATAATGTTTGTAAGTTAAAAACTTCTGAACTAGCAAAACCATCAGAATTATCACAGCTCAATCAAGCGATCGCTCGATTCAAGTTAGAAGAAAATACTCAACAGATTAATCCAGAACCTAAAAAAGAAGAGGATTATATTATTAATCCTGAAACTGGCAATAATTACACTATTCGAGAATTAAGAAAAATTGCGTCTAGCAAAGGTGTAGTTGGTTATGGTTCTATGCCAATAGATGAGATGAGATCCGCTATTAAATTAGCAGATAGAAATCCAGAATCAGCGCAGAGAATTGTATCTGGTGTAGCGAGAAAACGTAGCTTGGGTACGAGAGCGATCGCTGTATCTGGATTATCTGGTAGAAATAAAAATGAACGGGAAGCTAAACGGCAACTGAAAGATATTGTCACTACGAACAAACGACTAGAGGCATTAATTAAATTTAGTGGTTCAGCCCCAATCGCTTGGACGGCCGGAGCAGTAGGAGCGTTTTTGCTGGGAACAACTATCAGAACTTATGAACAAACTAAAGGGAAATATCGTGAAGGTTTTGATGAATCTGCTAAATTAGCAGAAGAAAGAGCCGTCAAGCTTAGATTGGTTCATGTTCCTCAAGATAATATTACATTTGCTGTTGGTTCAGGCAAAGGGCATGGAGCAGAAGAAATTAAAAAGTTACTCCAAAGAGAAGAACCTGATAACGATGGTGATTATTGGCTTACTCAAAATAATTATGTAATTCCATTTGATTTACAAGAAACGGGTATTAATAAAAAATCAAATGAAACTGGTAATGGAGATGAAATTCTTGATGGAATGAAGAATTATTTGCAAACATTTAAAAGAGGAAAAAATCAAGATGCAATAGATTTAGCGGCTCATTTATATGCTTATGGAATACAGAGAAAAGCGAGTAATCCATCCGAACTCAAAAATAAATATAAAAAGATAAATGTTGTCGCTCATGGCATGGCTGGGCAAACAACTAAAGAAGCATTAGAGTTACTTTCTCGAATGGACATAAAAGGAAATCCAACCGGGAAAGAAGTTCTTAGACAAGTTAATGTTGTTAATTTAGGAACACCTCATTTTGGATTTGCAGAGAATCAATCCAGAAGACATCGGACTATTATCAGTTCTCAAGATCCGGTATCAAATATTCCCAATATTGGTAGCGGTGCTAGACAGCAGTGGATTAGCACCGTAAAAGGACATTCAGCAAAAGATTACCTTGAGGATAATCGAGTTAGAGATGCTATTAGAGAATCTTTTGGATATTACGAAGGAAGTCTTGAAGAGTTAGGCAGAAAGGAGAAAAAAAGAGTTGCCTTTAACGCCAGAAGAAAAGCGGCTACCAAAGAAACGGCTAAAGTGACAAGTCCAACTCCATCTAAGACTCCCAAGAAACCATCCACTAAAAAGCCATCTGCCAGAAAACCTCGCACGACTAAAACTAAACCACCCTCTGAGCCAAAAACTGATGCTTACGAAATCCAGAGATCATCAACCTTGAATGGTATTTTTAAAGTTGATTTAGAAGTTAAATTGGACTTCCTTAATCAGTGTTCAGGAGATAATAAACGCTGTGGTGATATCTGTTTACCTCCTGAGAAAAAATGCAGATTGAATTATTCCTCAAATCCCAAAGAGTACAATAGGCAGCGACTTCTCTCAAAGCTTGGTAGGGGTACTCTCTCATCAACATTGGGAGGTTTAGGGCAAGATTTAGAACGAGCTTACTTGAGGACACGTGACTTAATTGATAGAATTAAAAACAAAGACAAGCCAACAACAAGACGGCAAAAACTCAAAAAAGCAATAGTAGGTGAAGCTAAATTAATTGGTGTTCAATTAGGACAAGGAACTATTAGCAAGAAACTAAAAGAAGCTGATAAATCCCTAATTAATTTCCAGGAAGAAGTTGATATTATTTCCAATCAATTAAAAGAAAAGATTGGAACTGAGAAAGAAAAAATTCGTAATTTCGTACAATCTAGAGTTAAAAAATAATCATGGCTGCTAACAGAAATAACGAGCCAACTAGACCGATAGAAATAGAAATTCAAGCTAAAGATTCAGCTAGTAAAGTCCTCAAAGATACGAGTGTAGCCTTTGCTAAATTAAAAGAGGAATCAACTGCTGTTTCTAAGTCTTTAGCATTAGCAGGAAGTTCTTTGGCAACTGTAGCCGCTTTTGCTGATACGGCGAGGCTTAAAGTTCTTGATACTAGCACAGCGATGGCAGGACTAGGAGTAGCTACTGTCACCAGCGTTGGACTAATAACATCAAAAATAACTGGCTTATTTTCTGTTGTTAATGAGATAAGAAAAACTGTTCAAGAAAATCCAGTTGCTAACAGTTTTTTCTCGATGATAGCGCAGCAAGCGGAGGACGCAATTAGCGAAACCGCTAGTTTGAGTGACAATATTCGAGCTATTGGAAATATTGCTGTACCATTCGGGGAAGGATTTACTAGAGAAATATTAAAACTAGATACTACTCCTGTTTCCAAGAAAATATCTGACAGTGTTAGCTTGGGCGTAAGAGGGATTACCGGAGCTATATTTAATCCTATTGAAGAAAAACTAGGATTTTCAATATTCTCTGGTACACAAAAAGCTATTGGAACAGCTTTACAAAGCTTAGATAAATCTTTAGCTCAAACCGCGATCGCCTCATTCTTTGATTTTACAGTTGGATCGGGTCCAGTTAGGTCATTAGTTGAAGGTATTGCCACTAGCCCCGCGATCGCTCAATATTCCCCTAAATTTATACAAGCATTGCTAGGGGGATCTGCATCAGCAGCCATTGATGAACTAACTGGGAGTATATCGGGGCTTATCGCTGGACAAATACCTACAAATAGTCCACTAGCCAACTTACTCATAGGAACTGGATTTAATAGGCAAATCCAAGACTTAGCAGGCACAGAAGTCAGAACCGTATTTCAGAGCTTAAATTCTCAACTTGCCAACTTTACTTTAGAGAATAGAATTATTGATATTATTGGCAATAAAACATCAGCAGCTTTTATTAAAGGCATTATCAAGCAACCATTAGTTACTAATATATTAAATTCAACAGTTCAGGCATTAGCAACAGGAAATTTCACAGAAGCGATCGCGCTTTCTTTGGAAACAAGTTTAAGTAAAACCATTAATAATGCTTTTGAATCTGCAAACAGACAAATTGTTAAATTTTCTAGTGCTGCGGGTAGGGCAACTTTGTCGCGGATACTAGATGGTGGTGCTAATGACAAAGCAAGGACAAGATTAAAGGAATTAAAGGATGGATTAGAAGAAGAAAAAAATATCCTTGATGCCCGTAAATCATTAGTTGAAGATAACTTCAAATTAGATGAAAGAATTTTGTCTAACAAAATAGATCAGAGGCAGAGAAGAATACAAAATCCTGCTATTGATGACGCTCAGAAACAAGAACTAGAAAGAAGTATAACGTCTCTAACTTCTCAACTCACCAGACTGAGAAGTGAGCAATCCAAGGAATTAGCAAAGCTTGAAAGTGAATACAAACTTTATGAATCTAGAGTTAGATCAAGTAGCAGTGAAATAGCGGAATTAGAAAAATTCTTAAACAGGAATAATCGCACACAGGCAGTAGTGGGAAATACTTTTTCTGGAATAGGAGAAAGATTTTTAAAAGGAGTTGGATTTGGTAGCAAAATTTCCGTAACAGATCAAATCTTGCCGTTACTTTTTGACGTGGGGAGACTCGGAACTGGTGCTTTTTCGGGAGTCATAGGATCGCAGTTGTCAATGGCTTTAGATACAATATTCCCAGAAATCAATGATTCTTTATCGTCGTTTGCCAGAAAAATAAAAGATGTAACCAGAGTAGATGTTGTTGATAATGCTGTTGGCTCAGGAATAGCTTCAGCAGGAGGAAAGGCGATAGATGCCTTAATACCACGCTTAATATCTCCAATTCTCAATGGTTCTATTGATAAATTAGAACAAACAGGCGGCAAACTTATTGCTGATCGATTATCAAAATTTTTCCCGAAAATAATTCAAACTGCGATCGCTGACGGACTGAATGACACTGGTATTTCCAAGGCAATATTTAAAAAGATAACTGAGAATCTTAATCCCCAAACGTTAAAAACCAA
>Ga0209229_10000092_pt1 | contig 32553 bp, 24 predicted proteins | sample SanBayMetagenome_FD_187466 | JGI IMG/M metagenome (GOLD analysis project Ga0209229, IMG submission 187466) | Freshwater and sediment microbial communities from dead zone in Sandusky Bay, Ohio, USA (SPAdes) (version 2) | ecosystem: Environmental > Aquatic > Freshwater > Lentic > Sediment... | reverse complement strand
GGGCCCGCTGGAGCGGCTGGAGCAGCCGGAGCCGTAGGACCCTCGGGCCCCACGGGCCCCACCGGTCCGACGGGCTACACCGGTTTCACGGGCTACACGGGCCCGCAGGGCCTGCCCGGAACCGGCTCGGGTAGTGTTACGTCCGTAGACGGAAGCGGTGGCACCACGGGCCTGACGCTCTCGGGCGGGCCCATCACCACCTCTGGCACGCTGACCATCGGGGGTACGCTCGCCTTAGCGAACGGCGGCACGGGGGCCACTACGGCGGCGAACGCTCGCACCAATCTTGTCGCTCAGAAAACAATCACCTACGGGACGAGTGCACCGTCGGGGGGAGTGGACGGCGACTTTTACATCCAAGTTCCGCCGTGATCCTTTCCGTCTCTCTTGACCAACCCGTCGCGGAAAACCCGCAGTATGTATCGTGCGAGGCAGGGGACTTTGAGCCCTTCCAGCTAGTGCTCTGCCGACGCATAGACGACCCTCAACCTAACACCTGCGCGTTTCTCGCAGTCGCTATCGCAGGAGCCATTCACGAACCATGAAAGTAGCAACCGAACAACTCTTCAACGGATCGCTCGCGCAAGTCGCAATCGGCGGAGCCTACGACGCGACCAAGATCAACCGTGGCAAGCATACGGGGCAATACAGCCTAAGCGCGAACGCCGTGGATAAGTTCGTCGGTCCTGCGCCGATTGGTGTTGCGAACCTCGCGGAGTCGCCGCTCGCGATGCCGTCCGCGTTCGTCCACCCGGTCAAGATCGCGGACGACCTGTTCTGGGTCTTCGGCAATGACGTCGCCACCGCCGCTGCAACTCGTCGCGTTCAGTTGTGGACGTGGGTTCCTTCGACCAATACTTACACTTTTGTCGGCGCGATCACGCTGACTTTCCCGACCACGGGCAACGTCACGTCGCGTGGCTTGCGCGTGATTTTGGAGAATTACACGACCGGCACGGTCGGCGTGAGTGGCACCGCCGTCACCGGCTCGGGCACGGGATGGAGCACGGGTCTTTCGGTCGGCTCGCGTATTGGCTTTGGCAGTACGGACCCGCAGGCGATCACGACGTGGTATCAGATTTCCGCCATCGGCTCCGACACGAGCATCACGCTGACGAGTAGCGCGGGCACGGTTTCGGCTGGCACGCCGTACGTCATTCAGGATCTGATGATCGTCCACGCGAACACGAACGTGACGACGACGAATGGCGGCTTGTTCGTCGCGAAGGGTCTTCAGTACGCCGACTTTCAGAATCCGGCCATCACCATTCCCGCCGCCACCACCGTTGACAAGATCAAGGCCGTTTACTGGCTCCGAGATGCGGCCACGGTCACGAACACCGTGATTGGCGGTTGTGCGTTGGGGGATCGCGACTCGTGGACGCAGCAGTACGTTTATTCGACCGACGGCGCAGCGACCACGCTCAAGCTCTTCAGGTACAACATCCGCGCACCGCTCACGCCAACTTCGGGCGCGTTCACGTTGACCGGGACCGACATTGTAGTGACGGGAAGTCAAGTCGTCACCGGCAACATCTCGCAGAGCAACAATGGACGAGTAGCAACGCTCGCCCACGGCGCAGGCAGCGGCGTCGCGTCGCTGTATCTGTTCACGGCGTCGCGCATTGTGCGAGTGCCGCTCGCTAACGTGACGAGCGGTTCAACGACGTTCGTCGCAGATTCGATGTCGGAAGTGCCGCCGGGAGGAACAAGCACTAACCTCGCCACGACATCGTTTACCTCGCTCGACGTTGCCCAATCGCTGGACAAGTTGGTCGTCACAGGAGGTGCTTCAAGCGGCACGATTTATGTGACCGACTACTACACCGGAGGGCAGCAGATCGACCGCCGCGCTGGATGCCTTACGCCACAGGCGCCCTCCGCGCTGCGCGATACCGACACCCCAATTTTCGTTCACAGCGTGACCTCCAGCACGCCGTTCGTGTGGGTGGAAGATGGCTGGCTTTTTTACATTTACTCGCAAGCCACCACAACGACCGTCAACGCACTCACCGCGTACCCGCTCGCTGCCGATCTTGGTTTCATCGCAGACGTGCCGAACCGGATCATTTGCCCGAAGATCACGCTGGGAGCGACTCCCGCGAAGCTGTACCGCGTCCTCACCAATTCGGTCGAAAATCTTGGCGACGACACGATGGGCGTTGCGCCGGACATGATCCGTATTCAGGTGCGCACGTCCGGCATCGACGACGACTCCGGCGCATGGACCGACGTTGCGCAGGACGGAGATTTGTCCGGCCTCGGCACGCCGTCGTCGATTCAGTTCGCGTTTCTCTTCCGCACGGCAGGCGTGATGATGCTGCCCGCTCGCGTGCTCAATCTCGCGCTCGTTTACGAGACGGAGGACGCCTTGCCGAGTCAGTACCGCTGGAACTTCGCCGACTTCAACACGGCCAACGGCACGTTCGCATGGGTCCAATCCGCGCTGTTCGGTGCGAGCCTGACCACGCACACGATCAACGTCTACCGCGCGGACACGAATGCGCTTGTGCTGACGCAGGCCAGCACGGGCACGACCAACGGCACCTTCGAGTACTGGACTGGCTCGGCCTGGGCGGCGGGCCTCGGTACCGACACGCTGAATACGCGGCGCCGCTTCGTGCCGTCCGGTTCCCTCCCTGCCAGCGTTGACCTGTACGCGACGATCACCGTGGCATGAGCAACGGTTTCAACGTAGGCGGCGCACCGATGCAGTTGGTGCGCGATCTCGGCACGCCGGGAGCCGTTCAGGGCTTCCGTACTGCCGAGCCTACGCAGGGACCGCGCCTCGCCGCTGCGCTCGCCACGACGTTCCGTCAATTCGCGCAGGACGGTTCAGCGCAGCTCCGGCTAATCGTGACGGTCGGGAGCGTCGTGTGGGCCAACGTAGCGGGGGTGTGGAAGCAGGGGATATGGTGGGCCAAAGACGCTGGAGTCTGGAAGATCAGCGAAATCAAAGCTAAGGTGGCAGGCGTCTGGAAATGAAATCCCTCCTCAGTGACTTGCTGGCTTTCGTCCAGTTTCTTCGCCGCAAGAGCCCTATCGTTTGGGCCCGCGAAAACGGCGCGTGGAAGCGCGTCAAGGTCGTATTCTCCAAGGGCCGCTGGATTCCCCGCGAACCGAAAACTTAATCCGCCATGGCACGCCCCACAATCACGGTAAACCAGATTTCCGCCGCCGGAAGCTCCCCCGGCCAGCAAGTCGCAAATGTCGGCGGCGTCATCGCGTGGACGAACGCCGGGGCGAAGATGAACGCCATCGCCTCGGGCGCATTCCAGTCGGTGAACCTCACGTACTCGGCCCCGGGGGACACGAACGGCGTGTTTTATTTTCTGGGCACTTCGTATGGGGCCGATGCTTTTTCAAATCCGTTCTCCTCGGGGCAAATCGGAGCCTTTCGCTACACCGACGGGGCGGGCACCATTGCGGATCTGTTTGACCGCCAGACGAACACGACGTACACCGGTGCCTCCGCCACGCCGGACTACGTTTTTGCGGATTTGGGAGCCAATCGGTCTTTGCTTCCAAACAGATACACGCAGCAGAACTACCTCGGCGGTAACCGCTCAATCCGTAACTGGAAGCTCCAAGCGTCAAACGCTGTTACGTCCCCGTACAATCACACGAACATCAGTGCAGCGACGTGGGTGGACCTAGACGTAAGGGTCAACGACACCACGATGGTGGAGGGAACTCCGAGTGCGTGGGCGGTTTACACCCCCAACCAAAGCAACAGCACAGCGTATCGGTTCTTTAGAATTCTCCGAACGGGAGTAGATGCGCTGGGAGGGGCGTACCTTTGCACGGCGGAATGGGAGATGTATGGCACGTTTAACTACAACACGGACACGGTAGCGGACGGTCGCATCATTCAAACGGAAACCGCCACGGGAGACCGTGCGCGCCAGACTCGGTGGACGGCGGTGGGCGGCGAGCTGTCGTGTCTTTTGGCTCCGACGATCACGACGACGGCGGCAAACGGCAGCATCACACTTACTCCGAACGGCACCGGAGTCATCAACCTCAACCGGGCTGTCATTCCGAATTTCACCCCAGCAACGGCCACGTCCACTGGAGTGGCGGGGCAGATCACCCGCGACACAAACTACATCTACATCTGTACCGCGACCAATACGTGGAAGCGAGTCGCGATCACCACTTGGTAATTGACGAACGGCCAAAAATCCGATTGAAACCCTGAGGGCCCAGTAAGCCCTCACAGCATGCCGCTCACGAAAAAGGGTAAGAAGATCAAGGCCGCGATGAAGAAGGAGTACGGTTCCAAGAAGGGGGAGGACGTTTTCTACGCCTCCGCTAACAAGGGCCGCATCAAGGGCGTCGAACGCACGCGATGAACTTCTCCGTCGTTCTGATTGCTCGGAACGAATCACGGACCCTCCCCCGCCTTCTGGGCTCCCTCTCGGAGTTCCAGAAGCGCGGGGGAAAAGTGATTCTCGTAGACACGGGGTCCACCGACGACACCGCCTCGGTAGCTCGCAGCCTAGGCGCGGAGGTGCACGAGGTAGGTACAAGATTCGTCTACGAGGTGAGCCGCGAGGAAGCGACGCAGATCAACGAGACGTTCGTCTGCGCAGACGAAGAGGCTATCGTAGCCCCGGGGGACAAACTTTTTGATTACTCCGCGGCGCGAAACTTTGCCGCCTTGCTTTCGCCCACGGACATGGTTGCCATGCCCGATTGCGACGAGGAGTACACCAAGCTCGACCTCGACGCCGTCTGCAAGGCCATCGACAACGGCGTCGAACAGCTCGAGTACGAGTTCGTGTTCGCCCACGACGCGCAAGGGAACGAGATCGTCAAGTTCCGGCACTGCAAGTTTTACGACCGCCGCAAGCTCTGTTGGGTAGGCATCGTCCACGAGGTGCTCGCGGGCTCCGCCATCCGAGACTATTTTCCCCCCAACGTCATCAAGCTGGAGCACTGGCAGCAGCCGTCCGACCACCGGCGGCGCTACCTGACGGGCCTTGCGCTGGACTGCCTCTGGAATCCCAAAAACGACCGAAATTCGCACTACCTTGCCCGGGAGCTGATGTACGCCAAGCGGTACAGGTCAGCCTTTGCGGAGTTCCAGCGGCACCTCACGCTCGGGGGGTGGCCCGCCGAGGCCACCCAGAGCCTCATTTTTCAGGGCGAGTGTCTCGAGCACCTTGGCGACACGCCCGGGGCGGTGAGGAAGTGGCACGAGGCCATCTCCCGCGACACCTCGCGACGCGAGCCGTGGATCAGGCTGGCCCAGTCGGCGTACAAGCAGGGGGACGCGCAGCGCACGGCGGCTTATGCCATCGCCGCAACGACGATTCCATGGACAGATTTCTACGCGAACAACGAAAACCACTACCGCCACGAGCCCCACGAGATGCTTTACTGGGCCTTCTGGTGGCTGGGGGACCCGCGGAGGAGCTTTGAGCACTGGTCAAAGGCCCGGGAGTACTTCCCGACGAGTCCAAAGTACCGAAAAGACTCGATTTTCTACCTCGATTTCCTGAACCCGAGGGTCTCCATCGTCATCCCCACGCTCGGGCGTCAAGAACAGTTCGCGGATCTCTACCGGTCCCTCGAAAATCTCACCGGCTGGGCGAATTTCGAGATCGTGGTGGAGTACGACTCGTTCGAGAACCGCGTCGGGGTGCCCAAACTGGTCAAAAACGCGGTCGAAAGGGCCACCGGGGACTTCATCTGCTTCCTCGGCAACGACTGCCGACCCAAGCCCGCCTTTTTGCGTCGCGCTTTGGCGGCGATGTTCCAGAATTTCGACTCCGCGGACGGCTTGGTGGGCCTGAACGACGGAATTTGGCCCAAGGGCGAGATCGCGACCCACTGGCTGGCCTCGAAGAAGCTCCTCCCGATGCTCGGAGGCGAGTTTTTTCACACCGGGTACAGCCACGCGGGCTGCGACAACGAGCTGACGGCCCGCTGCCAGCTCGCGGGCAAGTACGTCTGGGCTGAGGACGCTCAAATCGTCCACGACCACCCCGCCCGGCTGGGTTGGGACAGGGCAGACAAAGTCCACCGGCTGGCCTACAGCCGCGTGGAAGAGGACAGGGCCCTTCTCCGGCAGCGGGCGGAGCGTTTTGGGTTTACCCACCTGCTGGTCTAGTCGTCGTCGTATACTCAGGGAGCGCCATGTCCTGCACTCCCTGCCCTCCCTGCTCCGAAGCCTGCGACCCGGCTCACGAGCCCCTCGCGAGCACGGTGGACAATTTCGTGACCCATTTTTTTGGGTCCGTGACGAAGACCTGCGTGGACGGCAAGGTGGTCTGGGCCCTCCCGTGCGATCTGGACACCGGAGTGCCGGGTTTTCCGCGGGCCGAGGGCGAGGGCGTCGCGTGCTACCTGAAGCGCATGTTCGTGGACCTGTTCGCGAACTACGGGAACTTCGGCACGATGGCGCTCCAGAACGCCAACGACGTCGCGATCACCGGCGGCATAATCAGCGGGCTCCCGAGCCCGACCTCGGCCAGCCAAGCGGTGCCGAAGAGCTACGTTGACGGGAAATTTCGGGTCTTCAACGTCCGCGATTACGGGGCAGTGGGCAACGGGACTACCGACGACACCTCCGCGATCAATCAGGCTGTCCTAGCGGCTCTGGTGCCCATTGCCGACGGCACGGGGTCAACTCGAGTGTTCGCCACGGTGCACTTCCCGCGGGGCACCTACAAGATCACCGGCCCCATCACCGCGACGGCCCCGGTGGACGCCAACTACGTCCACCTGAAGTTCACGGGCGAGGGCCCGGGCATCAGCGTCATCTCCCAGTTTACCGCCGCAGCGAACGGGTTCGTGGTCTCGCTCGCGTCCGCGCTGGCCGCGCTCACGCCCCGCCGTACCGCCGATTTTCACGACCTCACCCTGCTCGCCCAAGCGGCGTGCGGGCAGGCGATTCAGGTCGTCTACGGGTCCTCGACGAGCTACCACCAGTCGCCCGGGTGTCGGTTCGTCAACGTCGCGATTCAGAGCTTGGCGGGCGACGGGTCCAAGTACTGGACGAACGGGCTACTGCTCAACCACGCGTGGAACGCTGTCATCGACAACTGCCTCTTCAGCGGCAACGCTGCGTCATTCACGGGGCGCGGGTTGAGCCTCACGGGGCTCTGTAACAATCTCACGGTGACCCACAGCCAGTTCAACTTCTGGGACATCGGGATCGCGTACACGAACGACAGTCTTCTTCCCCCGGACCTGAACACGGAGGGGATTCTCCTCGATCAAGTGTGGATGGTCCCAGTGGCTACCGGGGTGCGGATCAAAGGGAACCCCAACGCAGAAAACCAGACCGCCCCGGCGGGCCAAGATTGGAACCTTCGGTACAACTACGGGCGGGTGGCGCTTGTCAGCGTCGTCAACAGCCACATTGACGCCCGCGGCGGATCCGGCACGGCGGCGGTGAGTCTGGAGAGTGTCGGGGGCTTCATGGTCTCCTCAAGCGCGCTCATCACTGCTTTTGGCTCGGCGTACTTCCTCCTTCTTGATCGAGCTTACGAGGGCACCGTGACGGGGAACACGTTTGCGGGCCCCGTCCAAGTCGGGGTGGACGTCCGGGGCAAGAGTACGAACAACACGTTCACCGGGAATCAATTTCGGCAAGGCGGGGACGCGAACAGCCCGCTCGCGTTCAGGTTCTGGAACGAGACGCAGTACAACATCGCGACGAACAACACCCGCGAGATCAATTTCCCCCTGCGGAACGAAGACAACTCGACGCAGGACGGCGGGCAGTCGAACAACCAAGTCGGTCAGGCCCTCAACATTTCGGCCATCGTGACGACGGTGGGCGGGACCCCTGCGGAGACGTTCAGCGTGGACATCTCCAAGGCCGCGCTGGGTCGCAAGTGCCCGGCCATCGCCGCTACGCTGAACGTGGGGGTCGGTAACATTGGGGTGCTCTACGACTGGGCCGACGCGCTGAATTCCCGCACCGTCGCCCGCATCCGCGTCTACACGCTGGACGGCACCAACCTACCGGCGGCGACGACGTACCGCATCGGGCTCTCGGTGAACCCGGGCTCTTACTAACCTGCCATGTCCTGTTGCCCCACGCCTTGTGACCCCGCGCACGAGCCCCTGCCGAGCGCGCTCGACAACTTCATCGACCACTTTTTCGGCGAGGTGACGAAGAGCTGCGTGGACGGCAAGGTGGTTTGGGTGCTGCCGTGCAGCCTTGACACAGGCATCACGGGCTTCCCGCGGCTGGAAAACGAGGGCCTCGCGTGCTACTTCAAGCGGGTGATTGAACTCATCGCCACCGGTGGCGGCGCGCAGGGCCCCACCGGCCCGACGGGGTACACGGGGCCCGCGGGAAGCCCCGGGCCTGTAGGCGGCGTCGGCCCGACGGGGTACACAGGCCCGGCGGGTCCGGCTGGAGCGGGCAGCACGCAGCTCGTTACCCCCACGGGCACGGTCAACGGCAGCAATCTCGTCTTCACGCTCCCGGTTTCAACCTCGGGGGCCACGGTATTCATCAACGGGCTACAAGTGCTCCGCACCGGCTACACCGTGTCTGGCACTACTCTCACTTTCGTCGTCGCGCCTGAAACTGGCGACCGAGTTGAAGCCCTCATCTGGTAATCTCATGGACCCTATCCCGCTCAAGCGAAACCTTCCCGAATCGGCGTTCCTCACGCCATCTTCTGGGGACTACCCTCACCTCTATTTGGACAACCTGAAGGGCGTCGATATCCCGGAGGAGGGAGAGATTCGTTTCCGCTATTCCCGGCTCGTCAAAACGGAGCGGGAAGACCGCAACGGCGAGTCGATCTCGGTCGAGCTGTGTCTGAAAAAGATCACGGACATCTGCGACTGCAAGGGTCGTGACGCGGAGTACAACGAAGACGACTCTGCGCCCGAAAAAGACACCGACGAGACGCTCGACGATCTGATGGAGTCGATGGACGAAGAGGACACGAACGAAGCAGAGACGGAGGAAGAGGACTACTGATGATCGCCGTCTCGGACATCGCCGCGGACGCGAAGCGCATCCTCGCCAATTGCGATGATGCTACGCTGTTCAGCCGACTCACTCACGTCGTCGAGCTTCTCGCGAACGAGTCGGACTGGGACCCGCTGATTGGGGTCGTTGATATCACCACGAACCCGGGCGAGACGTGCATCACGTTGCCCCGCGAGGTCGAGACTCCATTGTCGGTGAACATCGGCGGGACGCCCGCCGCGCCCCGCAACCGCTTCTTTTCCTTCCACCTGAACGGCCCCGGGGATGATTGTCGTGAAAAGGCGTCGTACTACTGGGACGACAAGGGAGACGGTCCGCTGATCTACGACCCTGTGCAGCCGGTGCGATTCATTGCGTTCCTCGAGCACCCGGACGACAACAACGCCGAGCTGTGGGTCTACGGGTACGACGAAAACAACCGCTGGATTCGCACCGAGGTGTGCGGAAAAATGGTGGACGGGTGCCCGGTGCCGACGGCGTACGGGTACGCGGTGCCGAACCCAGAGCAGCAGGTGTTTTCCCGCATCGTGCGGGTACGCAAAAGCGCCACGAAAGGGTACATTAGGCTCACTTCCTTTGAGATCGGCGTCGATTCTGGCGTCTTGCTGGGGGACTACGCCCCCACCGAGACGGAGCCCTCGTACCGTCGGATCAAGCTGACGCGCAACTGCGGTTGGGTTAGGGTAATTTTCCGTCGGCGGGTATTCAAGATCACGTCGATGGATGATCTGATTCCGTTGCACAGCCCGTTTGCGGTTTTGATGGCCCTCAAGGCCACTCAGAAGATGGAAGACGATCAACTGGACGAGGGGGAGAAGTATCTTGCGAGGGCCATCGATTTCATCACAAAGGAGCAGCTCTCGCGTAACCCCGTCTTCACCCCCGAGGTTCAGGTCCGCGGCCCGAACATCGCCGCCCCCCACAACCGGCTCGAATGATCCCCCAGAAGCTCATTCAAGGGGGCCTCGGAGTCGCCTCCTCTGCCTTCTGGGTGCAGGGGATGGACTCCTCGATGGACCCGGCGTTCCTCCAGAACGGGGAGTACCGTTCGGCGATGAACGTGACCAACCGAGGCGGGATTCTCCGCACTCGCCCCGGGTACAATTGTCTCTACGAACTCCCCGCTGGCAGGCTCCAAGGTTTCACGCTCTTCCGGCCCACCGGCGGCGCGTGGCATCAGGTCGCCGCGGTGGCCGGGAAGGTGTACGTCTCGGCGTATCCGTTTGCATCGTACACGCAGCTCCCGAACATTCAATTTCATGTCGGGTCCGACATTGTCGTGTTCGAGCGAGCGACGAAGTCGGTGAAGCAGAATCTCGACGGGAGCCTGACGCTCATTGACCCCTACGACGTCCTCGTCATGCAGGACGGGAGGACTCCCGCGGCGTTCTGGGACGGCACGGTGGCGCGTCACCTCGACCCGCTGAAGAACGAAGTCCCGCTCGGGATGTGGATGAAGTGGTCCGGCGACCGCCTTTGGGTCAGCCGCGGGCCGGAAATTTTCGTCTCGGACATCGCGGATCCACTCCTGTTCACTGAGACTGGATACCTCTCAGAGGGCGGCAGTTTCCGAGTCCCGGGTGAGGTCACTGGGATGGCGGAAATCGTGTCTACCGAGGTCCCGCAGCTCTTGGTGTTCACGGCGAACACGACGACGATTTTCCAGTCCAACATCCGGGACCGCGAGACGTGGAAGACCACGCCCAACTTCCAGCGCGTTCTCTTCCCGGAGATCGGCTGCGCGTCGGGCCGCGCCATCGCCGCGCAGTACGGTCAGTTGTGGTGGATGACGATGACGGGCGTCACGTCCCTGAACGCTGCGGCGCAGAGCCGCGTCTCGAGCGAACTTCTTTTCCGCGACAACGAGATGGCGTTCTCAAAGGGGAATTTGTCCCCGAACATCGACAAGGTGGCGGCGATAGCTTTCGAGAACTACACCTTGTTCTCCGTCCCGTCGGGGGACCGCAAGAACCGCCACACTTGGGTGATGGATCAATCCCCCGTCGAGAAACTGAACGCCGGGTCCCCCGCCGCGTGGGTGGGGATCTGGACCGGAACTCGCCCCGTGCAGTGGGCCGTGGCCGCCGTCAACGGAGTCCAGCGCATCTTTCACGCCTCGGTGGACTACGACGGGAAGAACCGAGTATGGGAAGCCTTCATCCCGACGCGGCAGGACAACGGCCAGCCGATCACCTGCTTCGTCGAGACGAAGTCCCATGCGGATTTTCACGAGCTTGCTCAGGGGCTGGACATGAAGACGTTCCGCTTCGCGGAGCTGGAGTTCGCCGAAGTGCAGGGCACGGTGGACGTGAAAGTCTACTGGGCCGGGCTGCGCGGCAACTACAAGGAGCTGTCCACGTTCCGTTTTGTCGCCCCCGAGGGCAACATCACTTACACCAAGCAAATCGCGCTTGACTCCGAGCTTTTCGGCTACCGGCCACAGGCCCGTTTGGTGCGGACGAGCGAGGTGATTGAGGACCGTGCGGAGGGGAATACCTGCGGCATCGAGTCGGCGTTCCCGGACCGCCATGACCGGGCGTTTTCGCTTCTTATCGTGTGGTCAGGGCGAGCGGCTCTCCGGTCCTACCGGATCTTCGCCCGCACGTTCGATGAGTCTGGGGTGGGGGCGTCCGGGACTGCCCCGGAGGACGAAACGACCGCGCTGCCGGTCCGCACCGGCCTGATCGACAACGTCGGTTCCTGCGCCTGATGCCCTACAACCGAAAGTATTTCTCCACCCGCACCGGCACCGCAAGCTGCCGAGTCGGCACCGGCCCCACCGTCAGCACGTCGGCCTCGTCGCAGAGCATTATCTCCCAGCGCGACGCCGACAAGAAGGCGGAGAGCTGGGCCAAGTCCAAGGCACGCGCAGCCGTCCGCTGCACCCCCTCCTGACATGCCCAACCAAGTCCGGTTTGACTTCGCCCGCCCGTTCACTCCCCGCATCGTGGAAATTTTCTACGAGTCCCCGGCGACGTGTGGGGTGATCTACTTCTCTGAGGTGCCGTCCTCCTCGAGCGGGTACACGTCGGTCATCTGAGGTCGTAATCTCTGTCGTGCCTAACCCTGTCCAGTTCGACGTCACCGCCGGAGCCCTCCCCGAGGGGCTCTCTACCGACCCTCAGGGGCTGTTGCAGGCGTTCGCGGACAGCCTCTCCATCACCCCCACCGTGCCTTGGTCTTCGTTCGTGGTCGGCGCGGCGCAGCCGACGAGCGACGTGGGGCCGTGGTTCAAGAACGGCAAGGAGCTGTGGGTCTGGGACACCGTGGCGGCGACCTACGTTCCGTTCACAGCGACGTCCACGACCGATGTGAACGGCGGCGTTCTGTTCCCAACGCTCCGGTACGCGGTGTCGCCGCTGGCCCCGGACCCGGTCAAATTTTCGTTCTGGATCGTGCTCGACCCGACGGGCAAGGCCATCGACATCCGGCACTACTCCACCGGCGCGTGGCGGAGCGTCTTCGAGGACACTCTGGCGGGGATCCAGAGCCAGTTCGCGGGCATCGCGGCCAACTACTCCACGACGACGCAGATGAATACGGCGATCACGAACGCCGTAAACGCAGCGCGGGTGACGTACCCAGTAAGCGCGGCGCTTTCGGTGCCCCAAACAGTTAGCATTGTAGACCTCGCAAACCCGGTCAAGCTGCTGTTCAACACGGCGGATTTCGACCCGGATTCGGTCTACGACACAGCCAACAGCCGGTACATCGCCCCTGTGAACGGCATCTACTTGGTCACTGCGGAACTTCAGGTGGACAACAACACCGGGGCCGCGGCCACGATGGAGATGTCCCTCAGCATCTTGAAGAACGGCGGGATCTACAGCTCGTCAGGTGCCGCGGTGGCGTCCCCGCCCGGGGCTCGTTGGTATCCACAGATCAGCAATCTGGTTCAGCTTGCCGTCGGGGATCGAGTCGAGATCGGTCTGGCGCTGGACGACACGGTGAGCACCGGAAATGTCACCGTAGCCGGGCTCAACTCCACGGCGAATTTCGTGCTCGTTCGGAGGCTGTAAGTCATGGAACCCATTTCAATAGCCCTCGCAGCCGGAAGTGTTCTCTCGGGCATCCTCGGCGGAAGCGCGGCCAAGAAGGCCGCGTCCCGCGCCGCCGACGAGGCGATGTCGAAGCAGAAGACCATCGACATCGGCAAACTCGTCGCCGACGCCCGGGCCAATTCAGAGGCCAACCTCGCGAAGTCGCTGGAGCTGGAGAAGAAGTTTCTCCCCGGCGTCGCGCAGCTTCGGGAAAGCACTACCGCCAACCTCGAGGAGGAACTCACCGGCGGCGGGAGGATGAGCCGAGACGAGGCCCTGAACCGACTGCTGGGCTTCCAAGCGGCGTCTGCCACGCCCACCTACGAAGGCTCTCCGCTCTTCAAGGCCGCGACGGACAAGATCGCTGCTGACCTCGCGCTTGGGGGCAGTCTCGACCCGGAGACGCAGGCCGCCGCGGTACGCGGGGCTCTGTCGGGGGCCGGGCGCTCGGGCATCATCGGCTCCGAAGCCGGACGTGGGCTTACCGCCCGCGATCTGGGCCTCACGTCGCTCGCGCTCAGTCAGTCCCGCCAGAAAGCCGCCCTTGAGGCGGGCAATCTCCAGTCTCAGCTCGGGCTCACTCAGGCGCAACTGGGCCTGAGCGCAGGCGATCAGCTCCTGCGCTCACTCGGCATGGGCGTCGAGGCCACGGGCAGTAACCTGTCGCAGGCGGGCCAGCTCTTCAACCTCTTGGCCAACCAAGCTCTGCCGGAGAGCGGGCTGTCTTCGGGCAGCTTGGCCGACATCACCGTCGGGGAGACCAACGCCTACAACCAGCGCCTGATGGACGCTGCGGCCATCAAGGCGGGCGGGGCCATCTCGGGCATCAACAGCATCACCGGGGGCATCCAGAGCGGCTTGGGGCTTGTCGCCGGTGGGCTGAAGCCGAAAACCGCGGGCGTCAGCAACCTTCCGAAAACCGTCCCGAAGTTTGATTACAAGCTCACTTCACTTTTCGGCCCCTAAATCTTGTGCCTGTAGTCCCCACTTCTCAGATTCGCGTCGCCCCGCAGGCCCCCCGCGTAGACACGGGGGCCTTCATCCCGAAGGCTGACCCCACGGGCGGGCTCGGCATTTTCACCGAGGCTGCGAAGCTCCCCCTCATGTTTGAGACGCTGGACATCCAGCGGGCCCGTAACAAGGCGGAAAAGTCCACGCTCGACCTCAAGCAGAAGGAGCTTGATTTCACGGCGAAGAATTTCGACGCTATTCAGGCCGCAAACCGAGCGGCGTCGGAGCAGAAATTGGCCAACGAGCAGGTGCTGGAGGAGCTCAAGAGGCGCGGGCTTGAGGCTGATCTGGAGCTGAAGGAGCAGAGCGTTGCGCAAGGACGCCCCGCCCCGCAAGAGCAGGTGGATCGTCTCCGCGGCTCGGGCATGTCCAAGCCTGCGGCTGCGCCGGGGGCCGCCCCGAGCCTCGCGCCTTTGGCGGGGGAGGTCTCGGCCACCAAAGACTCGGCGCAGCAAGCCGCCCCTTCGCAGTCAAAGGCCAGCCCCGCGTACGTGCCCGGTTCCTTTGAAGTCGAGGCGTTCACAAACGAAGACCCCGATGAGATGGCGCAAAAAGAATTTTCCTACGAGATCGGAAAGCTTTTGCCGACTGAAGGACCAACCGCAGCCGAGTACAAAAGGGCCGAGGCCGCAGCTCCGGAGATCAGGGAGCGGGTGGCTCCAAAAAACAGCACGATCACGGTGACGGACTCACACGGGATTCCGGTCAAAGTTCCGGTCATCACTGTAAACGGAAAAGTAGCAAGACAGAGACCCGGGTCTATTCGCATCGACCTGAAGACTTTGTACGATGAGCGCCCGGGCCAAAGGGCGTTGGACGAGGCGGCGGGAAAGCGATTCGGTCAGGAAGCCCCCGAGGAGCAAGTCGCGCTGGCGATGACTACTGAGAGGGTTGACGCGGCTCTTGACGCTTACCAAAAAGTACTCAGCGGGGGTTCGTTGAATGTGGCTCGGATGGCGGAGCTGTTTTTACCTGAATCCATTGCCAAGGGGCTTGCGCCAGACGCAATGTTTGCGAGGGATCAAGTCCGGACCGCAATCCAAGGAAGCCTAAAGCAGGTTCTCGGCGGCGCGTTTACCAAAGCAGAGGCTGAGGCTCTGATGGCCCGAGCATTCAACATCTGGAACACCCCGGAGCAGACTTTTCTGCTGCTGAAGCAAGCCGTGCAGGTTGCGGAAACCGCGGCCCGAGACGCCCGAGAGCAGCGGGAGTATTTTTACGCGCACGGCACGCTCGCTGGGTTTGACCCCAACGGAACGAGGCTCGTGGGAGCTGACTCCAACGCCACCATCGCCCGAATCGAGGCCGCAATGGCCGAGGAGAAGAGGAAGGCTGAAGAAAGCAGCCCCTTTGTCCAAGAGGGAAGCGGCCCGATGACGACGGTTACGCCTGTGCAGAGACAAACCGCCATCGACTTCATGCTGGGCAGGAAGCCTAGCCCCTGACGCCGTATACTCTGGCGATGGAAACGCCAGTTTCGCCAGCCTCGGAAGAGTCCCCGATTCGCCCGCTTGAAGAGAAGGACGTTGCGGCGTTTGTCGATTCGCTGTGGGAGTCGAGCCAGCCCCTGCTGAAAATTCGGTACGACGCGCTGGAAGAAGGTCCGACCAGAAACGCAGTCGGCTACGTCCTCTCAGAAAGGACCGGCCAACTGATAGACCAACTGGCCCAGCAGAAAGGGTACGAAGCCAGTGTCAAGTGGCTCGCACAGGGGCTGCGCGACAAGACCATCGACCAGAATTTCGTAGACGCCGCGACGAGCGTGATTGCGGCGAAAGCGAAAGAAGGACCGGCAGAATTTTCAGCGCAGGACTTGGCGGAGATGGTGAAGGCCGCTCCCGCAGTGTTCTCTGACTTAAAGACGGGAGTGGGGGCTCTTCTCTCTCGCGCCCCTCAGGCCGCAATGGAGCTGACGGGGGCGATGGCAAGCGTACCGACGGACTTCCGAAACACTCGGCTGATGGCGATGTCGTCGTTGCAGGGCGGGTCCGAGTCTCTTCGGCTGCTCCAACGAGGGCTTCGTCTTGTTCACCAGTATGCAATGATGAAGGCGTCTCCGGAGGAGTTCGCCGAGATGTTCTCGGAGCCGGAGATCAAGAAACGAGTCAGCATCGACATCCCTATCCAGAACGCGCTTATTGCGCTTGAGAGAGGTGAAAGTCTTTCCAGAAGCGACGCCGACGGCCAGTTTGCGCAGATCGTAGACCCCCGCGACGTTCCGCTCATCCAGCCGATGGGCGAAATCACTGATTTCTCCAATTACATCCCGTTCGGGGTAGGCACGAAAGTGGCCAAGGCTGGGGCCGAAGCGGCAAAGGGTGCGTCCGCCGCGGTGCGAATGGTTTCGGTGGCTGAACGGGCCGCTCAAGAGGCGGCAGAACGGGCCGCTAAGGAAGCCACGGTGTCGATGCCGCGGCGCGTCGTCGGAACCGCCGTGGAAGCCACGGGAGCCGCTGCCGAGAAGGCACTGGAAAAGCCGCTGGTGCGGGGCGTCGTTGCGGGCGTCAGCGCCGCTGCGGTAGGCTCGAGTCCGGGCACTGTGCTCGCCGCCGCACTTGCGGGCGGTTCTGACCTAAGCAGGGCCGCAATGAAGGCCGTCCCCGGCGGGGTAAAGGCCACGGGCAAGGCTATCAAAAAGCCCGCGGCGGGGCCCTTTGGGGCGCTCGTAAGCATCGCCGAAGACATGGGCCGCGGTGCGCTGGGGGGTACGGCGTCCATGATCCCTCTCTCCCTTGTGGCTGAAAGCCCCGAGGAGCGCGGGGCGCTGCTTGCAGGAGGCTTGGTGTACGGTGCCGCAGGCGCGGGGGCTACCTCGGTGGCTCGGACAACCAAGGGCGCAGTTTCTGACTTCGGGCGCAGCTTTTTCCGCCCTGACTCCGCCCCCGTCCCCGAGTCGGCGCGGGCACCCGTCACGGCCTACGGCGTTGACGCCGCAATGGACGCGGCGCACAAGCGGTTCACGGACACGATGCCCGCCGATCTCGTCAACCGGGTCGAGGCCCTTCGTGATCTGGTCGGGGACAACAGTGAAGTGTACGTTGTCTCCCCCGGGGACTACACGGCGATGGGGCTGGGCAACTCGAGCGGTTACGCCTTCAAGCGGCCCAACGGAAGCAATGTTGCGGTGATCCGCGGGGGGTCAGAGGCCCTGTTCCATGAAGTGGGACACGTAATTTGGGCGTCCCTGAACCCGGCAGAGCAAAAAACGCTCGTGAACGCCGTTCTGGACGGGTACACGGTGGACGAGCTTCTCCAGATGGAGAAGTACTACACAAGCCGCGGGATCACGATCCAGAGCCAGAATCAGCTCATCGAGGAAGTCCTTGCGGAGAATTTTCAGGTCGCTCTCAACGGAGGCCCGCTCGGCAAGCTGGGCACCCCGCAAAGCTTGGCGGCGAACGTCTACAGCGCGATTGGCCGGATGGCCGAGCGTCGCGGGTTCCGAAACATCCTCCCGGGCACGGACGTAGTCACGTCTGAAACACTTCGCTTCCAGCCCTCTTTCATCGTCCAAGAGGCCCTGCGGTCGGCGATGGAGGCCCGCAATTTCGATTTCAGCGGCACGCCGCCCGTCACGGGACCGGCCCCCGCTGCCGCCACGCCCGCTCCGGCCCCCGCTGCCGCCACGCCCGCCCCGGCCCCCGCTGCCGCCACGCCCGCCCCGGCTCCGGCTCCGGCTCCCGCTGCGGGCGATGTTGTAGAGCTAGGACCCATCCCGAGCACTAGCCTATTAAGTGAGGAGGCCGTTAAAGAAAGGTTGCGGGCACGTGCCGCTGACGAGGTCGCAGACCTACTTGACAAAGTAGACGGAGGCGGGGCCGCGCCCGCGCTAACGCCAGAGGCCGAGGACATGCTGAACAAGCTGTCCGCGGGAGGAGCAGCGCCGTCGTTCGTATCGAAGAACCTTGAGCGCATCGCTGCGGAAAACGGGGTCGAGGTGACTGACAAGACGACCCCCAATCAGATCGTTGACGGGCTGAAGAAAAAGAAATCCCTCTACACCACGGCTCGGAAGCGGAAGCAGATTGGCCAGCCCCCGTCGTCAGTCACTCAGGAAGTGGGTCAAGAGGAACAGGAAGCCCCGCCGGAGATCCAAAAGCAGAACGAAGATCTGTTCAAAGCCGAAGTGGCCAAGCCCCGCGCCGAGCGCGGCGCGTTTGAGCTGCCGTACAGCTCCGCAGAAGAGACGGAGGCGAGCCCCACGAGCCGTGAGGGCCTCACGCAGCCCCAGCGGGCAGAGCAGCGCGCCCTCGCGGACACGGGCGGCAAGGCGGGGGCTAGTGGGCCTCTCCGGCGACTCTACAACAAGGTCACGGTGCCGTATCTGTACAAGGTGGCGAAGAAGAGCGGCAAGCCCACCATCACGGGCTTCTCCGTGGACAAGGTTCTTCGGAACATCGACATGCTGGCGGGGTGGATGAAGCGCAATCCCGTGGCCGCGCAGCGCATCCGCGACCGGACGGGCGTTCAGTCGTTTGGCTCCCCCGAGTTCGTGGCGCAATTTCAGGCGTTTCTCGCGAATCAGGCGAACGGATACCGCGGCGACGGAAAACCGCTGACCCTGCTTCCCGAAAACGACCCGGAGGGAATGCCCCCGCCCACGCCGGGCTACACGCCGGTGCCGGTGCCCGAGGGCGCGGCCCGCTTGATCAACTCGCTCATGGGCGTTCGCAACGCCTTTGACCCCAAGGCAGACGCCTCGGTGAGGGAGGCTTTTGTCCAGCGGCTCGCCGAGGCCAACGGCGTCCAAGTAGTGGAGGTCAACGAGGTCGGCGAAAAGGGCCGGACGGCCACGGAGTACAACCCGGTCAACAAGCTTCTCCGGGACGAAGGCTTCGACACGAACCTCTTCCACGTCGCCATCGAGCAGCTCCGCGTCAGGCGCATGTTCGCGACCGCCAAGCCACGCCCGGACTTGAGCGGGCTCCGGGCTCCCGTTCAAGGCACGATTCAGATCGGCTACATGCCCGCGCCTTTGCCGGGCACGCCGGAGGCGAACAAATTCAGACCGAAGGGCAACCCGGACACCGTGAAGGCCGCGGACAACTACGTTCGCCGCGCCTTCGGGCGCGACTACGTCCCGCACACGGAGTACGAGGAACTCCCGGAGGCGAAGCTGAAGGAAATCGCGGACTACTTCGAGAACGAGGCCAAAGACGAGCCGGAAAACCCCGAGGTGCTCCGCTCGTACCAAGCGATGGCCGCGGAGACCATCGAGCAGTACAAGGCGATGCTGGACGCGGGCATTCAGCCCGAGCCTTTCTTCGGCCAAGGAGAGCCATACCCCTCGTCGGACGCGATGATGCGCGACGTGCGCGACAACAAACACCTCTTCTTTCTCCGGACGGACAGCGCGTTTGGCCAAGGCGACGAAAACCCCAACAGCCCGTTGCTCCAAAAGAGCGGGATCAAGATTGGCGACACCGAGCTGCTCGTGAACGACGTGTTCCGCGTCGTCCACGACTACTTTGGCCACACCCAGCAGGGCTTTCAGTTCGGCCCGCGGGGCGAGTTCAATGCGTGGCGCAGTCACTCGAAGATGTACTCCGACGCGGCCCAAGGTGCTGTCGCCGCGGAGACCCTCGCGCAGAACGCTTGGGTGAACTTCGGGCCTCATCTCCGGCGTCCAGACGGGTCGATCCCGACGAAGGGCCAGCCCGGGTACATCGAGCCCCGCGACCGCCCGTTTGGGGCCCAGAAGGCGTTCTCTCTTCCTGCCCGTCTGCGGCAGTTCGACAAGCCGGGGACCGGGCTAGGGTTCGAGAATTTCTTCACCAGCGTCACCAAGGGGACGTTCGGAAAATCCGACAAGCCGTTCAAACCCGAACTGACGTTGCCCGAGACGCTCTTCCCCGCGGTTGAGGCGAAGAACCGTCACTCCGGGAATTTCGACGACCACATCGCGAAGTCCATCCCCACGTTCTACGAGGCTCAGATCGCCGTCGTGGACTCTCTGTCCAAGATGCCCGCGGGCAGCAAGGTGCTGGACATCGCCGCGTCTGAAGGAAGTTTCGGCAAGGCAGTGACGGAGCTGTCGCAGGGCGGCGTCGAGACGGTGAGCCTCGACCCGAACCCGGCGATGGCGGAATTTTTCCGCACAAAGTCGGAGGTCCCGGGGGCCACCTACTTCACGGACGCATTCCTGAACGGATTCGACGCCGGGGACCGGCAAGTGGACGCTTTCCAGACGGACGAGCGGTTCGACGCAATCCACGAGTCGATGGGCTTCCAGTTCATCGACCCTGATCGGGCGAGCCAAGTGGACGAGGTGAAGCGGCTCCTCAAGCCGGACGGCATCTTCGTCACGGAAGAAAAAGTGCGGAACCCCAACTGGGCCGCGAACGAAACGCTGAAGGACCAGCAGCACAAGAACAAGTACTTCACGCCGACGGAGCTGGCGGAGAAGGACAAGCAGGTAGGCTTCGCGCAGTCAACGAACGAGAAAAAGTCCGTCGGGATGGTGAGCAACATGGTCTCGCAGGAGACCCTCGAGAATGTCCTCAGGGAGCGGTTCGACTACGTCGTCCAGTACTGGGACGCGGGCAACTTCAAAGGCTATGTCGCGTCGGACAGCCGTGTCGCGCTCGACAGGTTCCTGAACGACTTGAATCTTCCGCAGTCGAAGTTCTCGACGGAAGCGACGCCCCGCGACATCTCCCCGCCCAAGACGATGGACGAAGCGGGCGACCAGACGTTCTCCGCGCCCGCGGGGGAGGTGAGGTTCATGCCCGCGCCCGCGCTGGACACGCCGGAATTCAAGCGGTGGTTTGGTCGCTCGCAAGTGGTGAATGTAAACGGGGCCCCAAAGGTGATGTACCACGGGACTTCGGCCCCCGATTTCACGTACTTTAACCCGAAAGCCGATAGAAAACCGAAGCCGGTAGCTTTTTTAAGCCCCGATCCGGTTTTTGCAAGCCTGTTCGCCGGGGGGTGGGACAATCAGTACTTTACGAATGCGAGAGTGTATCCAGTTTACGTATCCGCCGAGAACATATTCGACTATAGAAATCTGAAGCACCTGATCCGCCTCGTTGAAGCTTTGCGATCCGTTGAACCCAGCGGGCTGGACTACCAGTCGGTTGAGGAAATTAAGTTCGACCTGCAACGAGGCCACTGGAAAACGCTGGAGTTGCCGGGAGTACTTGAAACCGTTCTCAGTTTCGGGCACGACGGACTGTATGTCGCGGAGCGAGGGGCGGAAGGCCCTTACGATTACCGCCGCGTAAATCTCGCCGTGTTCGACGCGAGTCAGGTGAAGTCCGCTATCGGAAATGTAGGCGCGTGGGGCCAGCGCCCGCTCACGGACGCCGAGTTGGCTAGATTCGGACTCACCGCAGAGCAAGCCCGAAAGGCGCAACAGGTATACGCCGACATCCGGTTCATGCCCGCGCCCGCGCTGGACACGCCGGAGTTCAAGAAGTGGTTCGGAGCCTCGAAGATCCGCAACGAGAATGGTGCTCCCCAAGTGATGTACCACGGGACCAGATTCTGGGGGTCTCCCCGCGGGGACTTCACCGTGTTTTCTCCCGGGTATGAAACCGGACTTATTTTCGCGTCTCCTGCCCCGAATACAGCGAACATTTTTGCCTCCTCCAAATCCCGGAACGGGGATCTTGAGTACTCCGTCGGGTCGAGAGTTTATCCACTCTACGTTCGCGCGGAAAATCCTTTTGATTTTCGCGAACAGGATCACATCGACCGGCTAGGGGACGAGCTGGAAAAGCATCTCGGCCCGAAGTGGTTGGACAAAGTGTATCCGGACGTACTTAACGTCGGAGACGCCCCCACGAGAGGCGACTGGGAGGCGACAGTTTCTAGAGGATGGTGGGCGTCGCTGGAGGGCAACGAGACGCTTAACGCCATCAAGAGTCTCGGTTTCGACGGCGTCTATGTTTGGGAAAACGGCGTCGTCAACATCGGGGTCTTCGACTCAAAGCAGGTCAAGTCCGCCACCGGCAACACGGGCGCGTGGGGCCAGCGTCCGCTCACGGACGCCGAGTTGGCCAAGTTCAATCTCACCGCAGAGGAGGCTCGTCGGGCCCAAGAACAAGGCGACATTCAGTTCATGCCGCTCGCGGACGAGAAGCTCCTGCCGAGGAACGTTCAATTCAAGCGCAGCCGCATGGAGGGCAGCGTCGGGGGCGTGATCCCGCTGGTGCATTTCTCCTCCGTCGAGTATCCCCGTGGTCGGCTCGACCCGAAGAAAACGTCAGGCCGAGGCGCGGCGACGCCTACGGACCTCCGCGGACTTCCGCGGGGCTACTTCTACACGGTGGGCACGGACTACGAGTCCCGGATCAGCAGCCGCCCGGTCATCTACTCCGCCGTGGTGGACGGCAACGCCGTCTACGACCTCGACTCCGACCCGCTCGGCTATCGCGGCATCGTCAACCGCGAGAAGGCCGATCAGATGCTCGTGGACGAGGGCTTCGTCGGGATGAGGGGCACGGTGGGGTCCACGGAAATGGTGGCCCTCTTCGAGCCGGTGAAAGTGGACAAGGCGTCGCCGGAGGAAGTGTTCAAGCGGCGTGATCTGGCTGAACGCCGACGCCGCGAGGTGTCTGCGGGCGTCGCGTTCATGCCCGCGCCTGCGCCGAACACGCCGGAGTTCAAGCGGTGGTTTGGAGATTCCAAGGTTGTTGACGAGAACGGAAAGCCCATTCGAGCTTTCCACGGGACCTCCAATGAGTTCACAAAGTTTAAATCTCAGAGAGATTTAGCTGCGGAGGGAGATCCGTTTTTTTCGTATTTCGGGGAAGTAACTGATCACCCTTCGTCTCTTGGATTTTGGTTTTCTGCTGAGTCTCAGAACAAACGACGCTACGTTAAAGGAAACGCTGAAGCTGTCGCTAGTGTTTTTGCAGGTCAGGCGACTGGTTCTGCGGTTTATCCGGTGTTTCTGAGCATCAAAAACCCAAGGGAGTTTTTAAACTGGGATGATCTAAATCTTGCGGTCGAAAAGGCGGGGTCGTCTAGCTCTCTCCGTGAGAAATTGCTGAACGAGGGATACGACGGTCTGGTAATTCGAGACAGTCAAACAGACTTGAACGTGCTGCGGGACGACTGGGTCGCTTTTGAGCCGACGCAAGTAAAGTCCGCGACGGGCAACACGGGCGCGTTCGGCCAACGTCCGCTCACGGACGCCGAGCTGTCCAAGTTCAGCCTCACCGCCGAGGAAGCGCAGCAGGCACAGGAGCGGGGCGACATCCGGTTCATGGCAGGGCAAACTCCGGAGGATAACGCGCCGCTGGCGGGCGAGCAGATTTCGACCAGCGACTTCATGCGAGTGGCGGCGGCGTTGGCCGGAGAAGGCGAAGATGCCCCTGCCGCTGTGGCCGACTACGATCCTGCCAATCCCCCGAAGAATTCGGCTCTTCAGATTATCTACTCCGCGAACCCAGAGTTGACGATGCCTGAAGGGGGCCAAACCATCAGTGGGGTAGGCTTCCAGCTTCAACGAGCAGCGCAGGAGGTAAACGGGGGTCGTATCACCTCGAAGAACATCACCCTCGAGCAGATGAAGCGCATCGCCCGTCTCGTGGCCGACGAAACCCTTGCGGCATTGAAGCGAAAAGGCAACGCGGTGGACTGGTACACGAAAGCGATTAAGCGGACGCTCGTCATCGGGCGCGAGCTGTTCTCGGTCTTCAAGGACCCTGAAGCTCTCGCCGCGTCTCCGGCCAAGTTCGAGTCGATAAAGGACGCTGAGTTCGGGCTTATGGCCGCGCTGGCCATCACGTCGCAGAACCTTGACGTGAGCGACAACTCCAACTACGCGGTGGAGCAGTTTGAAATCCTCATCCGTACGGGTCGTTTCGATCCGTCGAAACGGTACGGCACCAAGGCGGAAGCTATTTCCTCGAACTTGGAGTTGGCCAATCAACTCCTCGACGAAAAAGGATGGGCGGGCCTCCGCCGCTTCTGCGCTAAGGATTTCACCGTGAAGCAGCTCTCGTCTGCGGCCTCGAAAGTGCTCGGCGAAAAAGTCACCATCGACGGATACGTGGACGACGTAGTTCAAGGGGCGGCAATCTTTGGGCCCAAGATCGGTCAAGGGTTCCTCCAAAACCTGCTGGGCCGTTTTGATCCGATCACCATCGACCTCTGGGCCCGTCGTATGTGGGGGCGTCTCACGGGCGACACCATGCCAGAAGGAGTGAAGCCGGAACAGTTGGCCGAATGGCTGGATGCCCACCGCGAGGCAGGGGTCGAGCTTCCCGAATCCCTGCGCGGCATCCCTACGGTGACCCAGAAAACCAAATCAGGCACCTCGTTCCTTACTGTCCCCGCAGAAGCCTTTGCGGCGTTCCAGTCTGACCGTGCCCGTACCCAAGCGTTCGAGGAGTTCAACGACGTCCAAGAAGCCAAGTGGCAGGCGGTGTACAAGCAACTCCGACTCCCGATGACCCCCGAGATGGCCGAAGGCATTCGGTCGGGTACGATCAGCTTGGAGCAGGCCGCTCGGGAAGTTCAAGGGATACTCGAGTCTCGCGAAAGAGCGTGGGAGGCGTACTCTGAGCAGATCTCTCGTCAAGCGGAAGTCACCGCCCAGCGACGCGAGGCCGCTTGGAGCGCGTACTCCATCGCGGTTGACGAGCGGCTCAAACAAGCTAAGACGGACCGCGAGGCCCTGTGGAAATCTTACGTGGCTTCGACCCCGAGAGACCAGCGAGCGTCCAAGCCCAATTGGTCTGCCGCCCAACCGTCGCTGGAACGCAAGCTCCGCAAGACGGAGTTCATGTCGGCTCTCGAAGCCCAAGAAGTTGCCGAAGGTCTGGTCCCTGCCGCCCCCGCCGACAGGAAACGCAAGCCGAAGAAAACGTTTCTGCGAGATCTGGACGCTAGCGAGGGTCGTACGGATGTCATCACGGCCAAAAAGCTGTCTGACGGAAAGCCCCGGTGGGCAAAGAGCGCAGCGGTCGTCGAAAAGCTCTTCAAACCCATCGACGCGCCCACCAACCTAGACCGCCGGGTCATCCGGCAGGTCTTCCTGATGGCCCGCGAGTTGCTCTCCGCCCAAGGGGTCGACTTGACCAACGCCGACCTCCAAGCCACTCTCTGGTATCCCGAAAAGGATATTTGGTCCTTCCTCGCGGAGGGAAAGCAGTCTAACCTCAAGCTCTCGTATGACTCCGAATTCCTCCGCATCGCCGAATCCCGAGGAGTGGCCGACGCCGCTCGCTCCGCCATCGCCAAATCGCGACTCCGTTAAACCGGAAGAGCTGGCGTCCGTGATCCCTCCTAACCGAATGCGGGAATTTGTCCGCTTGTTGATGGACGACGACACGAATGAATCCCGCTGACTTTACGGTGCGTTTCCCTCCGCCCGCGGTGGTGGCCCCTCTTGCGGGAGAAACCCTGCCCAAAGCGAAAGGGAAGCCGCTGGCCAGCGAGCCTGCGCCTGCCGACGACTTCCTGACTCGGGCCCGGGCCTACATCCGGGCCAACGAGGGCGTCCGTTACGAGCCCTACAAGGACTCCAAGGGCCTCTGGACCGTGGGCGTGGGGAGCCTGATGAGCCCGGAGGACATCCGGGCCATGAAGGGCCGCAAGCTCACCGAAAAGGAGGTGGAGGACCGGTTTACGCGGGACCTGAAGGCCAAGGAATCGCTGGCCCGAACCAAGCTCGGCCCCGCGTACGACCGGATGACTGACGACGCCCGCATCGCCGTGCTCGACGGGGTGTTCCGGGGCGACCTCTCGGGCTCGCCGAAGGCCCTCAAGCTGCTGCGGGACGGGAAGTACACGGAAGCCGCGGACGAGTACCTCGACAACGACGAGTACCGCGAGTCCGTGGCCCTAAACAAGCGCGGCAAGCCCCACGGGGTGGCCAAGCGAATGGAGCGCAACGCCGAGGCGTTCCGGGCCCTAGGTCGTACACTCAAGAAAGATGAATCCCCTCGCTAACGCCGCCCTCGAGCCCCAGCCCGTGGCCCCGACCAATACCCCGGTCGAGGCTGAACTGCCCGCGCCGCTCCCGGACGTGATCTCTGGGGCTACGCCCGCGGTGCTGATCCCACCGGTGAATCAGCAGACCCTGACGGAGCCCGTGGTCAACGCGGTCATCAAAAACTACGGGCGTCTGCCGGAGCTTGGGCTTGAGGCTTATGAGCTGCCCGACCTCTCCACGGTGGTCTTCAACCCCAGCCTCATTTCGGAGGACCAAATCAAGGAGGCGGAGGCGAACGGCACGCTTGCGCAGATCGCGATTCCCGCGGTGGGCCCGGGGCCCGAGGCCGCTGACACGGCTTCAGCCCCGCCAGCCCCGGTCCAGCAGGCTCCGCTCGCGCAAGCGACGCTCACGGGCCCGCCGCCGGTGAACCAGTCGAGGCTTACGACGGCCCGGGTGCAGAATTTCGCGCCCCGTCAGGTGTCCCCGGTGGAGCCGAAGCCGGTGCTCAACGCGCTCGGCAAGCGGGCCATTTAGGACGTCCCGCGGACGCGAAAATATCTCCGCCGGTCTCCCGTGCCTTCTCGCATCAGCGAGACCTCGAACTCGATCCAACCGAGGGCGCAAGCGGAGCGACCTGCGTCCACGTTGTACGAGACCTCCCCGGGCTCGTAGGCTTTCAGGAACGAGCCGGTGCGGCCCAGCCACGGGCTCCGCTCCGACAGCTTCACCCCACTCTTCGGCGAGTCAGTGAGCCTAATCCTCGGCGACGACGGGATGCAGCCCTTCTTGTGATCATGGCCCATGAGGTAGAGGTCCGCCTCCGCGATGGCGGTCATTTTCTCGAGCGTATTGAACGTCGAACCGGGCAACGTCCCCCCGCCCTTCCCGTGGTGGGCGAAGATGTCAAAGTTGAGCGCCACCGGATCCCCACCGGCGGTGATCCGGAGCCGGATGAGCGCAGACACCCCAAGGAACTTCGCGCCCAGCGCGTGCGCGAGAACGTGGTCCGTCGTCTCGTCTTGCCTGAGGTTGAAAAAGTGGTTGCCGCCGAGCATTCCGATCACTCTTCCGCGCATGAACGACAGCTCGTTCACCAGCGTGGCGGTGATCCCTCGGTAGACGTCCTTGAGGGTAGCTTGAGTCGTTTCGTGGAGCTTGCCGGTGTCGATGGTCTCGCGCTCGCTGGTCGAGATTCCGTCGGTGTAGTCGCCCATGCCGAGGAAGAGGACATGATCCAGCTTTTTCGCTCGGTGGAGAAAGTCCTTCCAGTGCCCTGCGGCGTGGAGCTTACTTTCCCGGTGGATGTCGCCGAACGGGACGATCCGGAACGTTTTGACGCCCTTGGGCAGCTTGACGTCTACGACGTGAGTGGAGAACAGTCCGGATGTCTTCATGGCGAGAGATTCTTGCGTCGGCGGGCCTTGGGGCTGGACGCTGGTGCGGGCGGAGAAATCGGCTCCGGCGGCGAAGCCTCGAAGGCGGCGTTGAACGCCTCAATCGCTTGCTTCGGGGTGTCGCCCCAGCCGATGACGGCCCCCGTGGAATCGGTCGCCATTACGCGACCCGACGCAGACCGGTGGAGCCGGGCTTGGAGAAGGAAAAACGGCTGGGTGAGCGTGGCCCGCATCGCGGCGTCGGCAGACACTTTGTCCGCCTCCGCCTTGAGCAGCCGCATCGCTTCGCCCTCGAGGGGCGCGGGCGCAGAGCCCCACCGGGACTGATCGTCGATGATGTTGTCGATCTGGTGGAACGCGAGGATCAGCGTCTTCCTCGCCGCGGCGCGTGACTCGGCGTCAAACTCCTCCGCCGGTGCGCCGTCGAACGCGCTCCGCGACGGGGACAGGACACTGGACGCTGAGTCTACCACACTCCGGAGCAGCGAGATCTGGCCCGCCGTTTTCTCGAGGAGCGGCAGCGAATGAAATTGGGCCCTAGGCGAGGGGCCGGGTTGGGGGAGGCTCATTCAGCGGGCTGTTCTCGGGCCAAACGGCGCTCTTCGGTGGACTTCGTTTGGTGGCAGGGCAGGCATAAGACCTGCAACTGATCCGGGGTGACAAACAGGAGCCGTTTCGCGAACGCGCTCAGATCGTCGAACGACCTCAGCTTGCCCGCGGGCACGACGTGATCGACCTGAGTCTGCTTGTCGAAAAACCAGTTCTTGCAGGCCGCGCACTGGTACTCCCACTTGACGCGCTTGTTCTCGCCGGTGTAGGGGCGACGACAGGCGCGCTTGGCTTCCGGGATAGCCGGAACTTGCATCGAGAAGCGGCGGAGGACGCTCCTGATCCGGGACAGCACTGAGGCTTCGGTCCATGTTTTCATAGGCTCAGTAGGCGATGGAGTGTACGCATCGCTCGAGCAAAAGTGAGTTCCACCGACCGGCGCGATACTTTGCACCGACGGGCGAGGGAGACGAAGCTCTTCGGCGGGTTGGCGAAACGGCCCATCACGATGACGCGGGCCCGGGAGTCGAGTCGTCGAATTGCGGCGCGGAGCGCGGCCCTCCGCTCCTCGTTTTCGATCTGCTGCATTACTGACTGATCAGTGGGGTCCTCGAGGCGGTGCCAGTCCCCGTCCCCCGCCTGCACTCCGGTGGGCGAGTGGTGGAGCGAAGACAGTCTCTCCACCTCCGCCTCGGTCACTCCCATCTCGCGGGCGATCTCCGGCGGACTCACGCCTCGCTTCTCCATCGCCTGCACCCGGCGGCTCCGACGGACCACTGACACCGGGATCCGGACGACGTTTTTTAACGCCGACTTCTCGGCGAGGATGAACTTCTGCATCCAGAAAAACGCGAACGTTGTGAACGCCCCTTGGTTCACGTCGAACCGCTTCAGCGCCTCGTACATCCCCCGCTCCGCGCAGGCCATCGCCTCAGCGGGGCTCAAGAACGAACAGGTGTACTTCGCCGCCACTTTCCGCGCAAAACCCCGGTGCCAGAGAAGGAGTGCCTCCCCGTCGCCTTTACGGCGAAAGCGACGAAACCGCTTGTGCAGAGCCCGCACCTGTTCTGGGGTCATTTAGAGTACTTCGGCGAGTTGGCGGGGGAGGATTTGGCTGGTTTCGTTGCGGGGGGAAAAATTGTCCAGAGCCGCATGCCCTCGGAGGCGCTGTCGTCAGCGGAAAGTGGATACCCTTTGCGGCGGAGCGCGGACAGTTGCATCATGACGCGCTGAATGTTGAGCCCGCGGAGGACGGTACTTTTCGCAGCGTCGCGGTGAAGCTCGACGAGAAACTGGTGGGCCGTACCGACCCACGGCTCGGAGTGCTCGGCGAAGTACGCAGCGCGCCAGTCCTCGAGGATTTCAAGGAACGAGTTGAGCCCGCTGGTGAGCTGGGCCACGCGAACGAGGGACGCCTCGTGGTACGGCGCGACGCCGAAGCGGCTTGTCCCCTTGCACCGCTCCGGCACCTCGTAGTCGAGGAGGTATCGGGCGAAATACGGCAGCTCGCGATCAATCTGGGCCTCAACTTCCTTGTTCGACCCAAACGGCATGCGCCGGTTGGAGGCGCGGAAGATCATCAGCTTGTCGAGAATGGAAATGTCGAGATCCGGCAACAGACGAATCGACTCTTCGTCTGAGTTCAGCGTGATCACCACTCTGCCGCGCCAGTGGACCTGCGTCGGGACGCGGAACTTCGCGTGGAACTCGAACGTGGTGTTCGCCGCCATGCGCTTGACGATGGACGAAAACTTCCGGTGCGTCGGGGCGTCGTCGTTTGCCGAGGTGTCGTCTACTGTCCAGAGCGCGTGCTCGAAGAGCTGGGAGTTGAAGTCGGTTTTTCCGAGCAGGTAGTTCTCGGCGGGCGCGTGGCCAGCCACCAGACGCGCCAAGAGGACGGTGGAGAACAGGGTCTTGCCGGTGCCCACGGGGCCCACGAGAAAGACGTTCTGCCCGCCCTCCAGCGAGAGGTTCAGCGCGCCCTCGTAGAACCGCTTCATCCACGCGAGGAGAAAATCGAGCTGCTCTACGGGGTCCAGCAGGCCCCCGATGTACTCGGAGATGAAAGGAAACTGCCCGCCCGGGCCCCACTTCACCGGGCCATCAGCGGGCGAGATCACCCGCCGAGTGAACGTGTTTAGCACGCGGTCCCGGTGCCCGGCCTCAAGCGCCCCCGCGGGGCGGAAGACAAACGGGGCCGCTCCGACCACGTCGTTCCACGTGCGGATGTGCTCGAGGGCGCGCTCGACCTCGGACCCCTCTCCCCGCGCCGCCTGACTTGACAGTCCTTTCGCCAATTTTAGGTGGGACGCGGTGTCCTCCTTCGTGTAGGGACGCCAGATTCCTCGCCCCGTGCAACGCCAGTACGACTGGCCGTCGTGAAAGATGCCCTCTACTGCGGCCCCGAGCGCACGGCTCTCGTAATTCGAGACGAACGCCGCCCCGAGGAGGTCTTTCCACGACCACCACGGCTTGGTGGCGTGTTGCGAGAATGTGTAGATCCCCTCCTCCTTGACGACGGCCGACTTCGGGCTATTGGACCCTGAGACGAAGAAACTCGGGCCCTGTGATCCCACGACAAAGTCTCCGGGCCAGTCTACGCCGGGAAACTTCCGCTGGATCTCTGACCACACCACGTCGAGCGGGATCTTCACCGCCCCCTGACCCTTGAAGGTGAATTTCTCCGCCACCTTCATCACCCAGCCCGCGACCAAATCGTGCGGGAGCACGTTGTCTGACACCTTCTGCCACTCGCACGAATTCGTATAGTACCGTTCCGGAGACGTGAACGCGGGGAGATCCAGACCGACCGCGAAGTTCTGGAGCTTCATCTCCTTCAAGACGAACTCTAGCAGGGCCACGGCGAACGCCCGATTCGGCACGAGAATGGGTTTTTGCAATGGCCAAACAAAGTGCGCGTAGCCGGAGAGCGATGTCTCCTGCCACATCGGGGCGAACGTCTGCCCGATGCGGCGAAGGCCCGCGGCCAGCTCCTCGGGGCCTACGGAGGACTCATAATCTCCGACGAGGGCCCGCAGCGCGTAAGGCGGGTTGCCGTCGGGCGCGTCCGAGAGCCGAAGCGAAGGGTTTAGGCCCTCCCACCCGCTGTATGCGGAGTGCTGGGTCTCAGGATTCTGCATCCACGCCGTGCGAGCTTTCTTCGCCTTGGCCCCCCACACGGCCTCGGGGACAGGGCCGCGGAACTCCCACGGGGCGATGAGTTCCACCGAGGTGGAGACGAGGTTGGGAATCGACGGCAGAAGCATCGGCTGGGGGGAAGACATATCACGGACTGGTTTTCTGGTAAAGCGGTTTTACTTTCGGAAGCGGTCCGACAGGGTCAACTCTGAGTCCACAGGGCACCCGGCGAGCCAAGGGGGCGTGTGGGCCATGATTTGACGGGCTAGCTCGCCTTCCTCTGCGCTACGGACAAGGCACACGGCCTCGTCGTGGATCGTCCAGAGGACTCGAATCCCTGCCCGGACGAGGCGGATCAGGTTGTACGAAAAGACATCCCTCGCCACGGCCTGCACAAGGTTCTCCGTGAGCAGACCGCCGTAGATCGCCACTCTCTCGCCTTCGACGAGCGCCTTGTATTCGGTGCGCCGATACGGCTCCCCCGTCTCGATGTCCACCACGGTGCGCGAGGTCTCCGTGATCTGCTTGTAGACTAGAAATCGACCCGAGGGCAGCTCGAGCGTGAGGTCTTTGCCCACCTGAGCCACGATGGAGCTTTGGAGGTCCGCCCACAGCTTTGTGAGGAGCGGGTTGGATTGACGGAACTCGGCCACGATCTGGCGCGACTGGGTCCCTCGGACAAGCGACTTGACCAGCTTCCCTCGACGGTTGACGAAGATGAACGGAGCCTTGGGGTTTCCTTTCTCGTCGGCGCGGTGAATGACGCCGTCGGCGGACTTCGCGAGCGCGAGGTCCTCGTCGCCCTCGGTGATGTCGATGCCCGCCAGCGTCGTCGCGACGGTGATGAACTTGTCCCACCCGCATCCGTAGCCGAGGCCCAGTACGCGGGCCTTGGCGAGCGAGTAGAGCTTCGGGTTCTCCTTCTTGAGCGGACCCCCCGTCCAGCCCATCGTCTCGCGGGCGTGTGCCTCGTAAATCGCGTAGCCCTTTCGGACCTCCTCCAGCAGCTTGTGGTTGCCCGCAAGGTAGTTCAGGACGCGGGGCTCGATCTGCGAGAGGTCAACGCTGGCGATGAGGTGCCCGGGCGGGGCGACGATCATGCCCCGGATGTCAATGGCGTGGTACTTCATGCGAGGCAGTCTGGGTTTTTGGAAAGCTGGGCCCGAAGTGAGGCCAGCGTCTCCGGGGTAGCCACGAGCCCAAGCCCGCTGATGTCCTCGTGGAGGAGCATCGAATCGCGGTTGAAGTTCTGGAAATTCAGGCCGCTCTCGCCCGACCACCGGCCCGTGTGCGCGCCGAAATACTTCAGCGAAAAGGGCAAGGTGCCGTCGGGCCGGAGCCGGTCGCGCATGGTTTGGAGGGAGGCCAGCATCTTCTTCGCCTTCCGCATGCTCTTGAGCGCGTGGAGCCACGGGGTCGCGCTGCCGTACTCCTCCTCCCACTTCTCCGCGGCAATCGCGTCGCGGGCCTTCACGGGCGGAGGCGGGATGCCCGCGTCACGGCACGCCTGAGCGATGGCGATGGGACTGGCGGGCTTGGCCCCTGCCTCGACCCACGGGA
>Ga0209229_10000090_pt1 | contig 32764 bp, 32 predicted proteins | sample SanBayMetagenome_FD_187466 | JGI IMG/M metagenome (GOLD analysis project Ga0209229, IMG submission 187466) | Freshwater and sediment microbial communities from dead zone in Sandusky Bay, Ohio, USA (SPAdes) (version 2) | ecosystem: Environmental > Aquatic > Freshwater > Lentic > Sediment... | reverse complement strand
ACCCATGCCCGGAGCGCCAAGGAAACGTGGTCGCGCATCGTGAGCACCGTGCGTTCGCACTTCCAAGAAGTCGTAGACACCGACACGTATTACATCTAACCAACAAGGAGAGAATCATGAAATGGAATTACAGGATGGTCGATTGCAGCGAATCCGAGAACGGCGGCGAGCCGTGGATCATGCTGTGCGAAGTGTTCTACGACGATGACGGCAAGCCCATGGGGTACAGCGCCCCATGCGTGGGTAGCGAGACTGCGGAGGGCATGAAGGAACTGCTCGCCATGCACGCTCACGCCCTGAAGCACCCGGTCCTCAAGCCCGAAGACTTTACTGACTACAACGAACCCAACCACCCCACCACTGCCTAATCTTAGGCAACCACAAGGAGAGCAGCACCATGAACGTCAACAACGGAACCAACGTCATGCACAACATCCCCAACCAAGTCAGCCTGCAACAAGCCCGTGATGCGATCCTCGCACTGGGCACCGACACGACAATCATCCTCCGGGGTCAGCCCGGTATCGGCAAGTCGTGGATTCTTAAGGATCTTGCCCGTGCCCTGCCTGATTACGTCCCCGCGTACATTGACTGCGCGGATCTGAGTCTCGGCGACATTGCGATGCCCATCGTGGACCGGGAGCGCCGCGTCACCCAGTTCGCCCCCAACGAGCGGTTCAAGATCTACCCGGGGCAGACGCGCCCGGTGCTGCTGATGTTGGACGAGATCACCAAGCCCGCCACCGACGAGATCCTGAACATGCTCCTGCCCTTGATGCTTGAGCGCAGGCTCGGTGACATTCCGCTCCCCCCGGGATCCATCGTGTTCGGCACTGGCAACCTTGCAACCGACGGGGTGGGTGACCGATTCCCTGCCCATGCCTACAACCGCGTGACTGAACTGGACGTGCGCAACCCGGAAGCCGACGAGTGGGTCATGTGGGCTGCTGCCCATGACGTAGCGCCCGAAGTCATGGCGTTCGTTCGTGAGAACCCGCAAGTGTGCCAACGCTATGATGACCCCGCAGCGAAGGACAACCCCATGATCTTCAACCCCCTGCGAGGCAACACGCGTTCGTTCGTCAGTCCCCGCTCGCTGCACAAGGCGTCCCACATTGTCGCCAAGCGCGATGTGCTCGGTGGCTCGGTTCGTGCGCTGCTCGCAGGCACTATCGGCGAGGCGGCGGCTGCGCAGATGGAAGCGTTCGTGACGATGGCTGATGCGCTCCCGAGGATCAGCGCGATTGAAGCCGACCCCACCAAAGCCAAGTTGCCCGAGACTGTCGGCGCGTATTTCCTGTGCGCTCTGATGCTGTCCACGCGGATCAATGCCGAGAACGCCGACACGTTCGTGACCTACGTCAAACGGTGGGACCAGTTCGAAGCCGGGATGCTGTTCGCCCGCACGGCTGCTGCGTCACCTGCCAAACTTGCCTTCCTCGCCAAGAACCGCGAGTTCACCAAACTGACTGCCGATCTCGGCAAGTACATCGGATAAGGGGGTCGTCATGCTGATCGTCGAACGCAACGAGAACGGGCGCACGGTGGTGCGTCTGCACAAGGACTGGCACATCGGGCGTCTCAGCAGCGCCTACTCGCCACCGAGGAAGAACTATGTCATCGGAGAATCAGCCGAGTTGCTGCAAAAAGCCCTGCTCAAAACGAGCCAAGCGAAAGCCAAAGCCGCAGCCCGCGCCCGAAGGCTGGCCTTTCCCGAGATGGAACGCTGACTACACCAAGATCATCAAGCAACGAAAGCGCAGGGCGGATGCCCTCACGGATCTAGACCCTGCACCATTTTGATGAGGAGAAGCACATGGAATTTTCTGAACTTCGCATCGGTCGGCTGTTTCACTTGAACGGCAACGACTACGTCAAGCAAAGCACGCGCACCGCTCGGATGCTTTCGAACGGGAAGGTGTTCTACGTCGGACAGCGCGAGCGCATCCACCTGATCGCTTGGTAACCCACCCCCGACCTAACCGTTAGGTCGAACCAACCACAAGGAAGAATCAAATGAACGTACAGGACCGAACTACTATGAACCACGTACCTGAGCGACCCAAACTCAAAGAGCCGATGTACCTGAACGCGTACCGCATGTACAAGTCGGGCTTCCTGCAGATGCTGCCCATGCTTGCAGCCAACGCGTCAATGGATCTGGCAGACGAAGTAAGTGGCATAAACCGCAAGAACAAAGCACTGTGGCCCGGAATGATGAACGAACTGTGGCCCGGAATGATGAACGATGTGCTGACCATCGTGACCCATTCGTCGCGTGCTGATCTGTGGCCTGCGCTTGTGTCGCTAGCAATTCCCTACCACCTGTTCGGCAAGCCTGACCGCAACGATGACCGCGTGGCTGCGGTTGTGCACTTTATCGCAGGGGGCGATGAAGCCCAAGCCAACGCCATGTTCAATTACATCTACAACTACAGCGAGGAAGACCAATGAACGGTATCGACCGCATCCGCAAGGCGCACGTCGCCATCATGTCCCACAAGAAGTGGTGTGCCTACTCTGCACTGCTTGCCTGTGGCACCGTCAAAGTTGATGACGCCTGCCCGACCGCGTACACCGACGGGTGGAACGTGACCTACGGCAGCAAGTTCATCAATGGCCTGAACGAACCTAAGCTTAGGCTGCTCGTGCTCCACGAGAACACGCACAAGGCGTATCGCCACATGCACATCTACAAGGATCTCAGCGACATCGACCGGCGCACGGCGAACATCGCCATGGATCACTTCGTCAATCTGTCCATCATGGACACCGACGACGGCGAGGGGTTCGTGGAGATGCCCGAGTGCGGCGTCAAGCCTGACCCCAAGTACCGGGGGTGGTCGGTCAAGCAGATCTTCGACGACATCTACAAGAAGGAAGAAGGCGGCGACGGCGACGAGAGCGAGAAGCCTGACGACGGTGACGACGAGGGCAACAACGGCGACGGTGGTGGGATGGACGACCACGACTGGGACAACGCATCGGGCAGTGACCCCAAGGATCAGCAAGCACAAGCCGAGGAGATCGAGCGAGCCGTGCGCCAAGGCGAGATCCTGCGCAAGAAGATGCAAGGCAAGGGGTCTGGTAACGCTAATGGAATGTTCGATGACTTGCTCAAGCCCAAGGTTGACTGGCGAGCGATCCTGCGTCAGTTCCTGACCGTCACGTGCACTGCGACTGGCGAGTCATCTTGGGCGCGAACCAATCGCAGGCTGCTTGCATCGAGTGACGTGTACATGCCCGGGGACATTGGCAAGACGGCGCGGCATCTTGTCATCGGGTTCGATACGTCCGGGTCGTGCTTCAACTCCGACGAGATGACTATGTTCGTGTCCGAGTTGAACACCATCGTCAAGACCGTGAAGCCCAAGCTCGCCACGGTGCTGTACGTCGATAGCGAGATCAACGGTTCGCAGACCTTCCGCAACGGGCAGATCGCTGTGCACAACATCAAGCCCAAGGGCGGGGGTGGCACCGACATGACCGCGTGCTTCCGGTGGTGTACCGAGAACGGCATCAAGCCTGACGCAATGATCATCCTGACTGACGGGTACACGCCCTATGGTACTGCCCCGGGCTACCCGGTGCTGTGGGCAATGACCACCGACGTTCAGGCTCCCTACGGACTTACCATCAACATCAAGGACTAATCATGGCACTCAAGATCGCTTTCCGCATCGGACACAAGGATGTGCTGCTCTCGCCCGAGCAGGTGGAGACCGTCCTCAATACCATTTCGAATTCTGAAGTGGTCGACGGTACCTACACCAAGGGGGATGACGGCAAGTACCTGACTGTGTATACTCTCAAACCGTTCGATATGGCATCACACCTTACCTATCGGTTCGTCACCGAGGAGGAGTACAACAGCCTGAAGTTCATCACCGCGTCTCAACAACCCAACACCTAATATTAGGTAAACCATAAGGGAAAGACCATGACTACGAATACCCCCACCACCGCGTTCACCCCGATCTCCGGCATCGCCCGGTCTGCCATCCTCGTTGACTTGTTCATCGCCGTGTACTCCGGGCGCAAGCAAGACAAGCAGACTCAGGAGGAAGTTACTGCGTCCAAGGGCGCAGCGTCCAAGCGTGCCGCGAGCGTCTACAAATCTCTCTTTGCCGAGTGCAAGGAACTGGACGACATCACCAAGTTCCAAGCCCGCGCTCGCCAGATGCACTACAGGATGACCCTGCCGTGGTCGGACGCAGGCACCCGCATCATCCCGGCGGCTGAGTTCACCGAGTACAAGAAAACGATGGGTCAGTTCGAGACCGAGTTCCGCACGTTGGTTGATCGGTTCCTCGACAAGTACGACACGCTCGTGGCTGCGGCTGCGTTCCAACTCGGCACTCTGTTCGACCGCAAGGAGTACCTGACCCGTGAGCAGGTGGGCAATCGGTTCTCGTTTCAGGTGGCGACTTCGCCCCTGCCCACATCCGGCGATTTCCGACTCGACATCGAAGCCGAAGTGCAGCAGGACCTGATCGACATGTACGAGAAGCGCCTGTCCGACCAAGTGGCGAAGGCCAATCAGGATGCGTGGACCCGGCTCTACGAAGTGCTCTCCCGCATGAGCGACCGACTGACCGTGGAGGAAGACGGCACCAAGCGCAAGTTCCACGACACGCTCGTGTCCAACGCCGAAGAGTTGTGCGACCTGCTCACGCGGCTCAACGTGGCGGGCGATCCGTCACTGGAACGGGCTCGTGGGCGTCTGCAGGATACGCTCGTCGGTGTGTCCCCCGCAGCCCTTCGCAAGGAAGACTCCACCCGCGCCGAAGTCAAGCAGAAGGTCGATGCGATCCTGTCCGACTTCGACTGGGGTGTGTCTGATGACGAGTGATCGGAAGGCGACGATCACCATGCGCTACGAGGAGCGCGACGGGCGGTTCGATCTACAGACGTTCTCAGTCTCGGGTGCTCCGGTCAGACCGACCAACCACCCTGCCAAGTTAAACGGACTCATGGACGAACGCCCGGAGTGGCTCATCAGCATCGTCAACATCGGCAAGTTAGGGGGGTGGACCATGTCCCCACCAAAGCCTCCTCCCGACTGCATCCTGTGGTTCGACCTAGACGAGCACGGTGAACTACTGGAATTCACGATCTTCAAAGACTGACCACTATCCTCGCGGCGGGGGCACCGCCGCTGCCTAATATTAGGCACACAACAACCACGAGGAAACCATGGACCTTAGCAAGTTCAAACTTGGCCCACGCCTGACCGAAGCATTCAAAGCCAACAACGGCCCCGAAGTCAGGCTGCACACCGAAATGTTTCAAGAGTTGGCACCCGGTTTGCATGCTGCGAACCCCGAGTACGAGTTCAGGCTCGACTCCGAACGGTACGACAACCACCTTCGCAAGGACTCGGACGGTACGCAATACCTGTTGGCTACGCTTGTCGAAGTTTGGCACCGCAAGGTGCTCATCGGTCGAGTGCGGGCTGGGTACTTCCGGCGCAGATACAGCCTTGAACTATCGGCAATCATCAGGGGCGGCATCGCAGAGCAGACCACCACGACTGACGTACAACGCGCCGCGTCTTTTGTTAAACGCAAAATGCTCCCTGTCAGCGATGAAGGCATCCTTACGTCCAAGATCAGGGATGTGCAGATCATGCTGGCGTCAGCCGAGCACAAGTACTCCCACTCTTTGTATTCAGCCAAAGTTAGCGTTAGCGAGTTGCTAGGCGAGTTCGCGGTCAAGAACATTGATGCGTTCGTCGCTGCGTATCCGAATAACGCCGATGTCGCGGCACTGGCTAAGGCCGTGAAGCACAACCAAGAAAACGCCAACGTAACATCCATGCACGAAGCGTTTGAAAGAGGCAGCCTGCGTACCGCAGCGGAGTTGGATAACGGTATGTGGCTAGTGCACTCGAAGGCTCACCCCAACGAGCATACGCCTACCCCATGGGATGACTTGGCCTATGAAATCCGCGCCAAGCTTGGTCTGCTGCGTATGTCCGAAGACGGAACGATCCTAGAAGGGGTTGGTGTCCGAGTTAACGCAACTACTTTTGCCCTTTGTCCGGAGGACAGCCATGGCGCTTAACGCGATCACCTACGCAAACATGATGAAGATGCTGCTGACCGGGGAGCACACCCGTGCGGACATCACGCGGGGGACCGGGCTGCATTCGGTCACGGTGGCGCGGTACATCAAGTATCTGCACAAGTACGGCGTGGTGTACATCGCGGACTGGATGCTCAATCCGGTAAGCCGCAACTACTTCCCGTGTTACGCGCTGAACGTGGACGGGCTGCCCGATATGCCCAAACCACCAGCAAAGGGCAGGCAGCAGATCGAGCGTGAATCCAAACAACGCCGCAAAGCGATGCGGCTCAACCAGATGATGGCGGGGCAAGCATGAACGTCTTTCGACTGATTGAAGAGAACGGTTTGAAACTGCACGGCGACATTGAACACTTCGCCGCCCTTGTCGCCGCAGCCGAGCGGGAGGAGTGCGATAAGGAACTAACCGCAGCTATGGCGCGTGAACGGGCTGTCGCCAGACAAGCCATCAGGTCAGAGAACAAGCTGAAAGAGATCGAGAACTACTACCTGCTGTACAAGGACGACGACATAGATGCGGAGAAAGCTTTGCAGCGGATCTCGGAAGTCATCTACGAGACGGACTACCTGTTCTCAAGGGGGAAGGCATGACCTACATCATCCTCATCTTGAGCCTGCAAGGGCGGGTCATCGAGCGGCACCCGGTGCCTACACTGCAAGCGTGTATCGAGATGGTCCGTGAGACTAACGACGACGGTAGCAAGCAGGCCGCTTGCATGATCAAGACGATCAGGGAGAAGAGTTGATGAGCGCGTGCCCCGCATGCGAGTACTTCGGGTCCACCGTGACGATGACGCGCCGACTGATGGGCGGCTGGGTCAAGCGATGGCGGCGCTGCAACATGGAGGACTGCGGTCACAAGTGGCAGACCTACGAGATCCCCATCGACGCGCTCGACATCAGCATCCCACCCGAAGACTTGAAGGAGATCCCGATACAGAGAGAAGCGTAAACTTGCCCCCGATTTCGGGGAGGACTTATGGACGACGCAGACCGCAGCGACCGGGAAACCGAAGCCACGCTGCAGCACTACATCAACAAGATTAGACGACGACTCGTGGCCGACATCCGACCTACGGGTTTTTGTCTTAACTGCGCAGAGGACTGTGGTGGAAAGCTCTTCTGCGATTCTGAATGCCGCGAGGACTACGAGCGGCGAGAAAAAGCCCACCGCAACCACAACTTGAGGTAATCATGGCAAGACGACTCAATAAATCCCATCGCATCCGCAAGCTTCTCGAAGCCAACCCACCCCTGTCTACCGTAGCCATCGCTGAGTTGGTGGGTGCCACGCCTAACTACGTCTACAACGTGGCGTGGAAGGCTCGCAAGAATGGCGAACTCAAGGCCAAGAAGATCCGGGAGATGGACATCATCGATCTGGGCGAGTTCATCTTCGACGCACCCAGCAAGGAGTCAGAACCCGCAATTGAGACCCCACCCCTCACCGTTGCCAACACTTCGCAGATTGGCGGCAGCCACTACAAGACCAAAGCCATCCAGCCTTGGGACTACATCGCTGCCAACAACCTCGGGTACATGGAGGGCAACATCGTCAAGTACGTATCCCGGTACCGCGAGAAGGGTGGGGTAGCCGATCTGGAGAAGGCCAAGCACTACCTTGAGAAGCTCATTGAACTGGAGCGTATGTAATCATGGCAGCCACGCCCGAGTCAGCGGTCAAGAAGCGCGTCAAGGCAATCCTCGACAAGCACGGGGTGTACCATTTCTTCCCCCCGGCCAATGGCTACGGGCGTACTTCCATCCCGGACATCATCTGCTGCGTAGACGGCAAGCTGCTTGCGATTGAATGCAAAGCCGGGAAGAACCAACCCACTGCACTGCAGGAACGTGAACTTGAACTAATCCGGAAGGCGGGAGGCGTAGCGCTGGTCGTGCGCGAGACCAATCTGGATGACGTTGAAGTCAACGTGCTGCGGCTGAAAGGAACACTGTGCTGATCACTCTGGATCTAGAGACTTACTACGACCGGGAATACAGCCTGTCCAAACTAACCACCGAAGCCTACGTCCGTGACCCTCAGTTCCAAGTGATCGGGATGGCGGTCAAGATCGATGATGGCGAGACCAAGTGGTACCCCAAGCCTGACGTTAAACGTGCGACATTGCAATTGCCGTGGGACCGTGCATTTGTCATCTGCCAGAACACCGCGTTCGATGGCGCAATCCTGCACTGGCGCTACGGGGTCAAGCCGAAGGCGTGGTTGGACATCATGGGCATGTCGCGCGCTCTGTACCCACACGAGAAGAGCCATAGTCTGAAATCGCAGGCTGAGCGCATGCGTGTGGGCGTCAAGGGCGACGAGGTCATGGCGGCACTCGGTAAGCGGTATCTGGACTTCACCCCGGAGGAACTGGACCGCTACGGCGAGTATTGCAAAAATGATGTTGAGTTGACCAAAGAGTTGTTCGACTTGTACATGGCGCGTGGGTTCCCCATGCAGGAGTTGCGCCTGCTCGACCTGACGCTGCGGATGTTCATTGAGCCTAAGCTTAGGCTGGAGGGTGAACTGCTGCGCCAGCACCTGAAGGATGTGCAGGATGCGAAGGCGGCTCTGTTAGAAACCGTCAAGGGTATGACTGAGGGCGATGTAAAGTCCGTGCTGATGTCCAACCCGCAGTTCGCTGAGTTGCTGCGAGGGCTAGGCGTCGAGCCGCCCATGAAGGTTAGCCCCACCACCGGGAAAGAAACCTATGCGTTCGCCAAGACCGACGAAGACTTCAAGGCGCTGGCTGAGCACGATGATCCTCGCGTGCAAGCGTTGGTGGCTGCGCGTCTGGGCACCAAGACAACCATCGAAGAGACCCGCACCGAGCGGTTCATCGACATGGCAAGTCGCGGGGCGTTCCCAGTCCCACTCCGGTACTACGGTGCGCACTCAGGGCGGTGGTCAGGGCAAGACTCCATCAACCTTCAAAACCTACCATCTCGTGGCGCGAATGCGGGCAAGATCAAAAAAGCCATACGTCCACCGGAAGGGCACGTCATCATCGACTGTGACTCCTCGCAGATCGAAGCGCGGACCCTAGCGTGGCTGGCTGGGCAGGACGATCTTGTGCAGGCGTTCGAGGACAAGCAGGACGTTTACCGGATCATGGCCGGTCGCATCTACAGCAAGTCGCCCGAGGAGGTGACCGGGGCTGAGCGGTTCATCGGGAAGTCCACGGTTCTCGGTGCGGGGTACGGTGTTGGGCACAAGAAGCTGCGGATGTTCCTGAAGATGGGCGGGGGAGTCGATGTAGGCGAGGTCGAAGCCAAGCGCATTGTGGACACGTACAGGTCTACGTACAGCAAGATCCCGGAACTCTGGCGCAAGGGCGAGGACGCCCTGACGGCACTTGCTAACGCGCAGCATACCTATCTGGACCCGGGCAAGGTCATCCGCGTGGTGCCGGGTTATGGTCTACAGCTACCCAACGGTTTGCATATCCAGTACCCGGACCTGTGCCGCGTGATGGAGAACGAAAAGCCGCAGTGGTCGTATACATCCAAGGGGCTGCCCGTGCGGATCTACGGCGGCAAGGTCATCGAGAATGTGTGTCAGGCCATCGCCCGGTGCATCATCGGAGAGCAGATGCTGAGGATTGCCAAGCGGTACCGTCCAGTGCTGACCGTGCATGACGCCATCGCTATCGTGGCTCCAATTGACGAGGCTGACGAGGCCCGGGCGTTCGTGGAGGAGTGCATGTCGTGGCGACCGGCGTGGGCGCAGGGCTTGCCGTTGGCTTGTGAATCGGGTATGGGCGACAGTTACGGAGCCTGTTAAACTGCCCGCTTAAATAGCGGGGACACCATGAAGCACTCGTATTCGTCTATCAAGGCTTTTCAGCAGTGCCCGAGGCAATACCACGAAGTACGTATTCTTCGTAAATACAAGTCCATGCCTACTGAAGCCACGATGTATGGCGAGCGAGTGCATAAAGCATTCGAGGAATACATCAGGGATGGAGTACCACTTCCAGAAGCTTTTGCGCACTACCGCGCATTTGTGGAGCCTGTCACCAAGTTCGACGGAGAAATTATTGTCGAACAAAAGATTGGAATGCGCCGGGACTTTTCCCCCTGCGGGTTCTACGACGAAGACGTTTGGTTCCGAGGCATTCCGGACTACTTGTGTATCAATAGAGATACAGGCGTAGCCCGAGTCGGAGACTGGAAGACCGGCAAGTCTGCCCGGTTCGCGGACACGTCGCAGCTAGAACTGATGTCAGCGCTGATCATGCAGCACCACCCCGAAGTCAAGAAGGTCAAGGGTGCGCTGTTCTTCGTGGTTGCCAAGGACATCATCAAAGCGGACTACACCCGTGAGCAACTGCCTGATATTCTGTCCAAGTGGGCCGGGTACGCAGGTCAGGTTGAAGACGCCACGGTCTGGAACCCAAGGGCAAGCGGGCTGTGCAAGTTCTGTCCGCTCCCACCGGGGGCTTGTGAATACAGGTGAATCATGGCTAAGCCACGAGACTACAAGCGCGAGTACGAGCTTTACCACGGCAAGCCCGAGCAGATTGCCAAGCGTGATGCCCGTAACAAAGCTAGGCGTATCTACGAGAAGAAGAACGGCGACCTGCCGAGCAACGTGGATGTAGACCACGCGAAGCCCTTGTCCAAGGGTGGGTCGTCTGCACTCAGCAACCTGCGGGCTGTGCCGAAATCCGCGAATCGTAGCTTCGCCCGGACCAAGACGAACGCTTTGAAGTCGCAGACTAGCAAGCGCGAGTCCAAGAAGTAGCGTAGTATCAGTACCGCACTGGCTCTGTGGGGGGCTGGTGCGTCTCCTTGTGGTTGGTTTGCGCGGTAGTTCCGGCTACCGCGCCTTTTTGCGTTTTTGGAGGCTTGATGCAAGTCATAGACAACAAGCTGTTGTTGTTCGTTACAAAGAAAGCAGCGCAGATTACTTCGTTAATTCCCAAAAGCAAGGTGCTTGAAAGTAACGGGGAGCTATCGAAGATCGCGGTGAACTGGGGCTTCCACGAATCCAAGATCTTGCGCAACCTGAAGATCAAGGGCGTACCTAACCCCATCCTCGGCAAGTACAAATGGCCCGGGGTGTACACCCCCTTCGATCACCAACGAGAGACGGCGGCATTCCTAGCCACTCACCCCCGGTGCTTCGTTCTGTCAGAGGCAGGTACCGGCAAGACATCGGCGGCTGCGTGGGCTGCGGACTACCTGATGCAGCAGGGGGAAGTTAAGCGCGTTCTGGTCGTATGCCCGGTGTCGATCATGGAGACTGCGTGGCGCTCGGATCTGTTCAAAACGGTCATGCACCGCACGGTGGCTATCGCCACGGGGGACCGGCACAAGCGTGAAGAAGTTATCGGGGGCAACTACGAGTTCGTCATCATCAACTTCGATGGCGTGAAAATAGTGCGCGAGGCGCTGGAGGCTGCCAAGTTCGACCTGATCATCGTGGACGAAGCCAATGCCGTGAAGTCGGTGACTACTCAGCGGTGGAAAGCGCTCAGCAGTCTGGTCCGTGCAGACACCCGTATTTGGTTGATGACCGGCACCCCTGCGTCTCAGTCTCCGGTCGATGCGTACGGGTTAGCTAAGTTGGTTAACCCAACGGCGGTGCCCCGGTTCTTCGGGGCGTTCCGGGATCAGGTCATGGTCAAGGTGTCGCAGTTCCGGTGGATACCCAAGGCCACCGCCAACGACACGGTTCACAAGGTGCTGCAGCCCGCCATCCGGTTCACCAAAGAGGAGTGTCTTGACCTGCCTGATCTGCTGTACACGACCCGCGAAGTGCCCCTGACCGATCAGCAGACCAAGTTCTACGAGATCATTCGTAAGCGCATGATGGCGATTGCGGCAGGGGAAGAGATCACGGCAGTCAACGCAGCGGCACTACTGAACAAGCTGCTGCAGATTTCAGCCGGGTCGGCCTACACGACCGAAAAAGAAGTCATCGAGTTCGACATCAGCAACAGGTACGACGAACTCCGGGATGTCATCGACGGCACCTCGCAGAAGGTCATCGTGTTCGCCATGTTCAGGCACGTCATCGACCGACTGGAGCAAGACCTGATCCGCGACGGGTACACCGTAGGGGTACTGCACGGTGGCGTGGGGGCTACTCAGCGGGGCGAGATCGTCAAGGCGTTCCAGTCTGAGGACAACCCGCGCGTGATCATCGCGCACCCTGCGGCAGCGGGGCATGGCCTGACTCTTACCCGTGCGGACACCATCGTCTGGTGGGGGCCGGTGACTTCAGCCGAGTTGTACATCCAAGGCAACGCCCGTGCACACAGGGCGGGGCAGCGCCACCCAGTGACCGTCGTGCGACTTCAAGGCAGCCCGGTGGAGAAGCGCATGTACGCGATGTTGGACAACAAGATCGACCTGCACGAGGGAATCGTGGAACTTTTCAGACAGGAGGTTGCTTGACGTAGCTAACTAACCGTGTATACTGGCGGCACAAACACAAGGAGAAAAAATGAGCGACGAACGGAAGTACGATGCGGACAAGCTTGTCAGTGTCTACATCAAGATTCGGGACGCCAAAGCGCAGTTAACCCGAGATTACGAGGAAAAGGTCGCGGACCTAGACACCAAACTTGGTATCCTCAGCAACGAGCTTCTAGAAATCTGCAAGGCCACTGGGCAGAACGGTGGCAAGACCTCGCACGGTACGTTCACCCGTACTGTCAAGACGCGCTACTGGAGTGCCAACTGGGACGCCATGCGCGAATTCATCAAGAAGCACGACGCCATTGATCTGCTTGAGCAGCGTATCAATCAGGGCAACATGAAGACGTTCTTGCAGGAGAACCCTGACCTGCTTCCGGAAGGACTGAACGTCGACTCCAAGTACGCCATCACCGTGCGGCGTGCTTCCAAGTAACCATTGAGGACTACAAATGTCTGAACTTACGCTTTTCAAATCTGCCGGTGCGACTCTGCCTGACTACCTGAAGGAAGGCGACTCCTTCACTAAACAAATGGCTGGTGGGTCCGGTGGCAAGTCCATCTCCATCGAGGGCGGTGTCTGGCGCATGCTGGTCGGTGGCGAGGAGATCGCCAAGAACGAAGACCGGGCCATGAACTTCGTCATCGTCAACGGCAACAAGAACGTCTCGCGCTCGTTCTACGAGGGTGCCTACGTCAAGGGCCAAGCCTCCACCCCCGCGTGCTACTCGGTTGATGGCACGACGCCCGCCAAAGATGCTACGAACCCGCAGTCGAAGTCCTGCGCTACCTGCCCCCAGAACATCAAGGGTTCCGGACAAGGCGATTCCCGGGCGTGCCGGTTCTTCCAGCGTATCGCTGTCGTGCTTGAGGGCGACATGGAAGGCACGGTCTACCGTCTGCAACTGCCGTCCAAGTCGGTGTTCGGTGACGCTGAGAATGGCAAGATGCCGTTCAAGGCTTACGCCAAGTTCCTCGCAGGGCACGGTGTGCCGATGGCGGGTGTGGTGACTGAGGCTCGGTTCGACACCAACGAGGCGGTGCCGGTGCTGAAGTTCTCGGCTGTGCGTCCGCTCACCAAGGCTGAGTGGGAGATCTCCAAGACGCAGGGTGCCACCGAAGACGCGACTACCGCGATTGAAGTGACCTTCTCGTCTACAGCCGTCCGCTTGGCGGCTCCCGCTCTGACCAACGCTGCCTCTACCGCACCGGAACCGGCCCCTGCCAAGGTTGCTGAGCCTGCGGCTGAACCCACCAAGCGGACTAGCAAGAAATCGGAACCGGCCCCGGCTGCCAAGTCGGTCGATGATCTTATGAGCGAGTGGGGTACCGACGATGACGAGTGAACGCCGCTATAAGCCGAGGGGCTACTCGTACTCGCTCGTGCAACGTATCCGAAGCGCGGACCCTATGCACATTGGAGTCAAGCTTGGCTGCCTGTGCATCGAGAAGAACATCCCCGTGGCTAAGGTCGCTCAAGACCTGAACGTGTCTCGCCTTACCGTTTACGCGTGGTTCACCGGGCAGTACTACCCGAAGCCTGAGAAGATGGCACACGTGCACGAACTGCTGGTTAGGTACGGACTGCAGTAAGGTATATTCTCTCCCCCGGGGCTAGAGGAAGCTGATCCCTTCCTGACGAGGCAGACCACGGGCTGCCGCCCCACCTCTTTTCCCGTTCGACCCTTCCGTGAGGGACTGTGGACACTTCGTTTTACGACGCAATCCTGCCCCCGGATGGTCTGTACTGTGCAGTAGCAATCGGACCTTCCGGCAAGGTAATCCAAACCTTCCACTCGACAACTCGAAAGCTTGCGGAGCGCGCTCAGGAGATCAAGGACTCCGGGCTGAACGCGTACTTCGCGTTGTCCACCTTCAAGGACGACTCCAGCCGACGTGCTGACAACGCTGCGTACACGCGGTCGTTCTTTCTTGATCTTGACTGCGGACCGGGCAAGCCCTACCCGGCACAGGCAGAGGCTGCGCAAGCGCTAAAGAAGTTCGTCGAAGAGACCAAGCTTCCCGAGCCTTGCGTGGTCAACTCGGGGCGCGGACTGCACGTGTACTGGCCGTTGCAGGAAGTGCTTGATACGTCGCATTGGATACCGCTCGCCAACCAGTTCAAGCAGTTGTGCCTGACGCGTGGGTTCGCTATCGACCCGGCGGTTCCCGCTGATGCAGCACGCGTACTGCGAGCGCCCGATACGTTGAACTTCAAGGCAGATCCGGCATTGCCCGTGCAGATCATGGTCATCCGACCGGCGGTGCCGCTTGATGAGTTTGCAGAAGCACTGCCCGTCACGCTCGACCTGTCTGCCGCCAAGGAGTACGGGGTCGATGAGCTTACCCGGGCGATTGCACAGGGCGACTACCCCACGAGCGAGTTTTCCCGGGTGGTGCGCAAGTCGCTCTCCGGTGTGGGCTGTGCTCAGATAGCCAACGCAGTGCAGAACGCAGCCACACTGGAGGAGCCGCTTTGGCGGGCTGCCCTGTCAATCGCATGGCGCTGCACCGACGCCGAGAAGGCCATCCACTCGCTTTCTAGGGACCACCCGGATTACACCCCGGAGAACACGATCCGCAAGGCTGAGTTGACCAAGGGGCCGACTACTTGCAAGTGGTACAAGGACAATTTCGGGGCAGGTTGTGAAGGCTGCACACAGACCATCACCAGTCCTATCGCGCTTGGGCGCAAGGTTGCTGCTGCATCCGAGGTCGATGGTGTCTACAAAGTTGCGCAGCAGTTGGACCCTGACAACGCCGAGCGTTCTGTCGGGCAGGTCGTTGAGGTAGACATCCCTGCGTATCCGTTCCCGTACTTTCGGGGCGTCAACGGCGGGGTCTTCAGGCGTGAAAAGGACAAGGACGGCAACCCAATCGAAGTTGAAATCTACCCATACGATCTGTATTTGACCTCACGCTTTTACGACTCTGACGAACAGGGCGACGGCGAGGGGGAACTTGTCCAGTTGAACCTGCATACCCCGCACGATGGCATCCGACGGTTCGTGGCTCCGGTCACAACCCTGATGTCCAAGGACAAGCTGCGGGACACGTTGGTAAAGCACGGTGTCATCACGTTTGGTAAACATGTGGATCAGATCATGGCGTATCTAGCTTCTTCGGTTAAGCACTTGCAAAAGATGTTCGCGGCGGAGCGCACGCGCAACCAGATGGGTTGGACTTCGGACAACGATGGCTTCGTCATTGGCGAACTGGAGTACACAACGAAGGGTGTGCGCCTTGCACCGGCTGCGAGCATCACGCGCAGAGTGGCTCCATACTTGTCAAGCAAAGGCGACCTGACCGATTGGCAGTCGGTTGCCAACTTCTACTCCCGCGAGGGGCTAGAGCCGCATGCCTTGACCGTGCTGTTTGGGTTCGGTGCTCCGCTACTCAAGCTCTTCAACACGGTTGAGGTCAAGGGCGCACTGATCAACCTGATGTCCAACAAGGGTGGCACCGGCAAGACGACCGCCCAGATGGTGGTCAACTCGATCTTCGGGCACCCGGGTGAGTTGCTGCTGAAAAAGGACGACACGATTGCCGCCAAGATCCAGTGGATGGGCATGATGAATTCCATTCCTGTGACGATGGATGAGATCACGAACATTACGGATGAAGACCTGTCGGCACTGACCTACGAGATTCCGCAAGGGCGGGGCAAGCATCGCATGGAATCCCAGATCAACAAGCTGCGGGTCAACACGACCACATGGTGCACGTTCGCAATCAGTTCCAGTAACTCGTCCATGTACGACAAGCTGACGCGGCACAAGAGCGTAGCTGACGGCGAGATCCGCAGGCTGATCGAGATTCCGTTCTCGCGCCCGCTCGACATACCGAAGGCTGAATCCGACGCGGTGTTCAACAGACTACACGCGAACTATGGGCTGGCTGGCCCGGTGTTCATTCAGTACGTCATCGCCAACAAGGATGAAGTGCGCCGTCTGATGGATAACGTGCGCATCCGGTTTGACAATGCTATACGGATGGACCAAGCCGACCGGTTTTATTCGCACGTGCTGGCCTGTGCCTTCACCGCAGGGATCATCTGCAACAAGCTCGGTCTGCTGACTTACGACCTCAAGCACCTGTTCGACTACGCGGTCAGCCTGATCACCGGCATCCGTGAGGACGTTATCGCGCAGATCGCGGACACTGGCAGCACCGCCAAGGAAGTCGTTGTCACCTACATCAACGAGAACCTGTCGAACCTGCTGGTCATCAACGGCATGAAGAACAAGCTAGGGGTCTTCGAGGCTCCGATCAGCCTGCCCCGTGGGCCGCTCCGTATGCGTTATGAGCCTGACACCCGCGAGCTATGGATTCCGGCTACTGCCCTGCGTGAGTTGTTCGTCAACCGGCAACTGGACGTGAAGAGCGTGCTGCCCGACCTGTCTCGCGTAGGCTTCCTGAAGAACGAGGGCAAGGCGGTACCGAAGCGTATTGCGGCAGGGGCTATCGGTAACTTCGAAGTGTCAACAGTACGCTGCTACTGCATCGACGGAGGCAGGTTGGGACTCCATGACGAAATGGTCAACAACTGGAACAACAAGAAAGAATAGGCTCGCGCTGGATGTTCGGGACCGGTTCTCGATCCACGGTGTCCTGTTCTACGTTGACTGGGCTGGCCTGAGCGTAGGCGATTCGTTCTTCATCAGAACTTCAGCCAGTGCAGCCGACGTTAAGAAAGCGCTTCGCCCCATAGCGACACGCCGGAAGTTCGAACTGGCAGTCCACAACCGCTGCGAGTTCGGGTACTTCGGCGTGCGCGTCTGGCGGTTACTTTAGCGTCGGGTCTTTGTTGACGAACGTCTTGAGTTCACGCACCTGCAAGCCGATGGTGTTCTCGATCTCACGCACGCTCTTCATCTGTTCAGCGCGTTCTTCCTGCGTCATGACTTGGGCTGCTTGGCTGGACTGCAAGAACGCCTTGTACTTGCGGGTCTTCTCGAACTCTTCCATAAGCCCATTCGCAAACTTGGCGTAGACCAGTTCTTTTTGGTTCGCTTCAGCGTACTTCAGAGCTTCATCCGGGTTTTCTTGCGCCAGCTTCAGCAGGGTGTTGTGCTTGGTGCCAAACTTTTCCCGCAACTCATAGGCTTCATTAACCCCCTGCCCCGGCACCGGGTCGTACATGTAGGTGCTGAGCAGGAAGTACTTGTGCAGGGGACGGTCCATCTTGTCCGGGTTCAGCACGCCGTCAGCCATCATCGTCACGGTCGCAGCCGTGGTGCCAAACCATTGATTCAGGAAGTTGTCCACGTTGATCGGTGACGGAGCCACACCAATCAGTTCTTTGGAAGCTTTGGCAACAGTTTTGGCTAGTTCACTGGTGGTGGGCGTTACCCGCATTTCGGGGTCCAGCGTACGTTGGTAGATGCCTTCAAGCGGGCGACCACCCAAGAACGAGAAGTTGGTGAACGCTTCAAGGACCGGACGTACGGCAGTCGGAACCGGCACCACGCGCCCACCAAATTGCTCGAACGCATACTTCAGAACCGTCATCGTGGCGTCAGCCGCTTCCAGTTCTTCCTTGGTACCTTTGCGCCGTAGATACTCCAGCGTCATTTCGACCGGCACTTTGGTGATCGCAGCCAGTTCGTTTGGCACAGGCAACTTGCCCATGCCGGGGATGATCCAGTTGCTGCTACGGGTCCGCAGGTTCATGCCCTCGTAGTCATCGTCATCACCAACCGCCAAGGAGTAGATAGCCGCCAGTGCAGACAATTTCACCAGTTGCGCGATGAACATGCGCTTGGCTACGCCCCGACCTTCTCCAAGCTGGACATCCGTACCCGTGGCGTTGCGGTACAGCAGATCCATACTCTGCACGTAGGCGTTGAAGAACGGGATCGTGGCGGTGGCAGTGGCGATCAGTTGCCCGGAACCACGCCTGCGGAAGTTGATGAACTCACGTGCCCGGGTGGACGCCAGATGCTCGTCGCCGGTTTCCTTCATGAACTGGTCGTAGATCGCTTTACGCACAGCCAAGTCAGACGCCCGGGTGATGCCCTCCATGCGGTGCACCAGTTCCTTGAACCACGGACGCTTGATGTACCCGAAGTCTTGCAGGAGTGCCGTGGATGGATCGCGGTAGTCGAAGTCGTATTCGCCCGTGACACCCTTCTGCCCCATCTGCCTGACATACGGGTGCCTGCGCCCAGTGATCTCGTACCACGCCACCGCCAAGAAGTTACGCAGTATGGGAAAGATCAGCGCATACGGATTCTTGACTCCGGACAGGACGAAGGCCCGCTGAATATCGTCCGTGACCTGCTTGAGCGAGAACGGGGGCAGCGCCGTGACCGTAGTACGCAGCATGTTGGAGAAGTTACCCATCTGCTGCACAGCCCACGACTTAGGCAGGTTCAGTGCAGTGAACGCTTTCACGTCCCAACGAGACTGCATCTCGAAGTAGCGATCCTCCCCGTTCATGTACACCTTGACCCGGTGCTCGGGGGCGATGTTTCCGTTGCCGCCTCTGTACTGAGCAGCACCAATCCGTTCAAGCGTACGTGCAGTGGCAACCGCAGCATCGTTGTTCAGGATCTGCCCCATCATCCAGCCAAAGTTCTTGATCTGGTTATCGAGCACGTTCTGCGTCTCCCGACGCTCTGAACCGATGATCTCCGGCAGGTTGCCAAGACTCGACAAACCGCGACCCGTACGCCTACTGGAGCGGAACTTGGAGCCGAATTCCTCCATCCGGTCGAACGGTATGTACTCGACTGCCTCAGTCCACAGGTCCCTGTCAGCCTCGCTGATACGACCAACTTCGTACATCTGATTCACCAGCCGCACGCGCATCTTCTGCAGCATGTCCGCGACTTCCCTAAGCTGCGGCTGCGAGTTGAACTTGGCGAGCATCGTGTCGATCTGCGCGTTGGCGCTTCTCGGGTCACGGTTGGAGAGCTTGTGAATCGGGATGCCAAGTTGCGGGTTGCGACGGAAGTAGTCCAGTCGCCGTGCCTCAAGCATCTTGCTCAGTTCGTTCTTGGCATCCGTGAAGGACACACCGTTTGCCTTGGCCCACCGACTGAGCACGTCGAACGCATCCTTGGCAGACGGCACATCCTCTACCCTGCCCGCTTGATACAGCCCGTTATCGCGGTTCTTGATCAGCGACCCTTGCTCGAACAGCGAGACCATCAGCTTGCCGTAGTCGTTGGCTTGCCGAAGCTGAGGCAGGGGGTTGATGTTGCCCGTCGCATCACGCAGCTTGCCGTCAAACGCAGCGCTGATCTTCTTGGCTACCGACGCACTGGCATCGACGTTGATCGTGCGGAATCGTGTGGCCGCGTTCTCGCCCTCACTTGCAGCAGCCTCACCAGCCACCGACCGGACTGCACGGGTGATCGCATTGGGTCTGGGTTGGTACAGTTCGCTACTGGTGGTGATGTTGTCCGGGGCGTAGAGGGCTTCAAACTCGCCCTTGGTAATCGTCGGCATCACGCCGCGCTTGGGCTTCGGGTCTTTATCCGGACCCATCTTGTTCAGGAAGTCAGCAACCGATTGCGCGGGCATGTAGCGATCCGCGCTGAGAGTCTTGACCAGCTTCTTGAGCGAGTCCGCAACCGACTTGAAGAACTTCTCGACGATGGACACTGGCTTCTTGTCGGTGATGGCCCAGCGGGCTACGTTGTTAGCGAACCACTCGTTAAACCCGCGTGCGTATAGATTAAATTGGGAGTTATTGTGCCCCTCTGCTTTACCCTCGGTGACTTTTTCAGCCACGGACGGCGGGTATATACTCTTTGCTAAATCTAAAGAGTTAAGTCCTTTGGTCTTAGCGAACCACGCGTCGTACTCCAAAAGGACCGCATCTTGCACAACTTGCGGAGCGGAGTTAAACGCAACATCCTGAATGACATGTCCAAGCTCATGCGCCACTGCTTCGACAGCTTGCGCCTCAGTAAGCCCTTTATTTACGTAGATTACAAAGTCTTTGGTACCCAGACGACCTTTGAGTCCTAGCGGCTTTCTCTTGATGGAGTTTGAAAAACGCTCGACGACAGCCCTAAACACTCCATGCAAATGCAGCCCCGGGTCGTTCAAGTCTTTGGCATCCGACACCATCAGGATGCGCACGTTGCCGAGCCCGAGCTTCTTGGTCAGTGCACGGATGTAGTCCGCAAGCTTCGGATTGACTGACTTACCGGCAACTACGTTGCTATCCGCACCCGTGAACGGACCGTCCGGATACTTGGCAGCCTTCTTGGCTTCGTCCCAGAGCGACTCGTCTTCTTCCTCGACCTTGGCTTCTTCAGCCTTTGGCTCTTCCTCGACCTCGGCTTCGGGCTCTTCCTCGACCTCGACTTCAGCTTCCTCAGCCTTCGGCTCTTCAGCCTTCGCCTTCTTGGCAGCGCGTGGCTTCCTAGCAGGTTTGGCTTCCGGCTCTTCCGCTTCAGCTTCGGTTTCTTCGACCTCGACCTCTTCGGCTTTTGGCGTGGGCTTTTTCTTGTAGACGCTGGCAATGTTGTCCGCGTCGGAAATAGTGGGCTTGCCACCTTCCACGACCTTGACCCACGCAGCCTGCCCTTCCTCGTCCAGATCCGTGAACTTGACGTCTTCCGGCCCGTAGTCGTTCCAAGCGTTCTTGGCTTTGGTGAGCTTAGCCTTGCTGGTCTTCTTTACCGCAGGCTTTTCGGTCGGTGCTTGTTCTGGTTCTCGTCCTTCCGCTTCTGCTTGGACGGTTTCAGTGGCTTTAGGGGCATTGGAAGTTCCCTCTTCAGGAGCAAAAAATGCGGTGTCAAATTCTTTGAGGAACCTAGACGGGTCTGCAACGTCGAACTGCGTGAGCAGGTGCTTGATGACAAAAGGCACACGCTCCTGTGCTGGCAGCGCATCGAGTTGCGCCATGAAGTCTTTGCCAAACAAGTTATTGAGCGGTGTAGACGGCTCGGTGTTCGCCTCCCGGCGTGCGTAACCACCTGTCCTGTCCGACTCAAGTTCGATGTAATCCGGCCTGACCCGCACCCTGACCGGGATACCCTTGGGGTTGGTCAGATTGAGCGTCACCCCATCACCATCTTTGTCCGAGAACCCCAAGAACATGGACTGGGCGGTTGCAACAGGGTTCGGATTGCCGGGTGTCGTCAGGTTCTTGGGTTGCTTGAACGTGTACTGAATGTTCGGCCCAGAGTTCTCGATGTCGTAATCGCCGTAGTCCAGATTCAGCGTCGGGGCGTACGGTACGTTCGGTTCAGTGGGCGGCTCAGACTTGGTGACAATCGGCTCGCGGATTACTGCAGTGGCAGTAGTTTTTTCAGGTGCAACTCCCACTCCAGTTGGCTGCTCAACATCATCCAGTCCACCGGGCGTAGCTTCTGCAGGTGTTCCGGCAACAACGGGTGGTTCACCAGATCCAAGGGGTCCTCGATCCTCGATATCAACTGCCACGCCTCGCTCACCTGCGCCTCGCTCAGTGGCTGGCTCAGTTCCATCGTCACTTCGTACACCGGCATTTTGTGGCTCCTGATACGGCGGGGTCTCCGGGACAAGCAGTGTGCGTACGAGTTGCGCTTTGGCGCTACGGCCTTCTGCAAGCTTGGGGTCTGCCTCCACCATAGCCCGCACGTCATCTACCGTCTTGCCCTCGATGTTCTTCTTGAACCACGGGATCAGCGAAGGGTTGATGGCACCAACGGAACCAAGCGTAATCGCACCGGGTTGTACAGCAGGGGCGGTCGTGGCCTCTTTAAGTCCGTTCTTGCTCAGTCGTTCGGTGACTAAAGCACGAATTTCGTCGTCCGACTTGCCAACCAACATATCCGCGTCGATTGGCGCACCAGTGACCAACACCATGCCGCTGGCGTTGGTTCTCTTGTACTTGACGTACCAGTTGCCCGAATACGGCTCAACGGACTCAATCTCGAATTCGCCAATTTTCTTAGGCAACACACGATCAAGAGTCGCCCGTTGCTCAACAACTTGTTGCTGCTCGGCTTCCACGCCTTTCGATGCGGGCTGATCAAACAGATTAAGCTGGCCCTTGACGCGACGTGTACGCAGGATGGGTTCGGGCGGTCCGCCAGTTCCACCGAAGTCCAGTTCGCCTTGTGTCTGGTACGCACTGGTGGGCGGGGGCGGGGTGAAGTCGAACGCTTGTTGCGCAGCCTGATCCGTAGCTTGAACAAGAACGTCGTACTGCCGTTGCAGCGGACGGATGTTGCGGTTAAGGCCATTGATGACCTTTTGGGCTTCCTCGACCCCGACCACGTCACCCGCTTCCCTAGCTTGATCCTGATACGCCTGCACCCGGTCGCGCTGGTCTTTCAGATCAAACAGTTCCGTACGAACGTCTGCAATGTTGGGTGTTTGCGGAGCGAGGGGTGCTGCAGGGGGAGGGGGCGGTACTTTGGGGATCTCGGCACCACGGAAGAGCATGCCCTGTCCACCCTCGGGCAGCCTAGCCATGCGGCGTTGCTGTTCCTGCATAAGTGCCTGTTGAGCCTGCTCCTGCTGCTGAACAAGCTCCTGCTCTTGCTGCAGTCTGTACGCTTCTTGCGCGGCCTGTTGGCGCTCTTCTTCAGCTTGACGGGCAAGCTCATTGCGGGCACCGCTACGGTCAATATACCTACCTACACCACCCAGCGGACCGCCGACAAGCCCAGCCAAGTACGCAGCTTCGCCGTATTCTTTAAGCGCATCAGGAGACGTTAGTTCCAGCCCCGCCTGCGCACGCTCAATAACGGACTGCGCAACCTCGACGGGCATCTCCACCGCAGCACCACGTACCACACCACCCGCAAGCGTACGGCTGGCTGCCTTAACCAGATCGTCTGCAGCACGGGTGCTGGCTAGGGCTGCATCATCCGCAATACCGAGAATGCCCTTGACGACACGCTTGCCAAGCGTAAGACCAAGACCCACCGACTCAAGAGCAGCCTGCCCAGCAGCGCCAAGCCCTGCTGAACCCACATCAATATCTACGGGCCTGCCAGCTTTGATCTGTTCTTCCGCTTGTCGCTCGACGTTCGAGCCAAACATCGACGCACCGAGCCCCAGTGCCCCACCCGCAACGCCACCCACAACAGAACCGACAGGCCCAAACGGCGAGCCCGCCATAGCGCCCAACCTACCACCGGCCACAGTCGCGCCAATAGTGGCACCCTGCCCAGCCAGTGCCCGTGGGATCTGCGACACGGCTTCCCCGGCAGCGGGCAGCAGCCCGCGCTCAGCGTATATACGCTTGATGACTTCTAGGGACGGACCTTCGCCAGCTTCGCGGTCGATCTCTTCGCCACGGGCAATACCTGCACGGGCAGCTTCTTCGGGGGAACCAAACAGCGTCTCGATACCCGTGCGTGCAGTCGAGTACAACTGCTTGCCGCCACGGACAAGCTCGTCAATGATGCCTGACTTCTTCTCTTCCGCAAGGACTGAGGGCGCAGGTTTGTTTAGCGTCTGCAGCCGGTCGTACTCGGCTAGCGCAAGTTGTTCTATTTCATCTGGTTCTAGACCTTCGGGGACTTCAAAACGCCCAATCCGGCCATCCGGTAGTTCAACTCGCGCAATCGGCATGATGTTTACTCAAAGCCAAGGAATGATGCTTTACCGGACCCGCTAGCACCAGTGGGTATGAGCCGTTTAAGTTCCTCTTGGAAGAGTTGATTGTAGTACGCGGGGTCTTTTGCCGCACGCATCTGCTCAACCATATTGGCTTTAAGTCTAGCGTTCAGGTTGTCAACAGCTTTGTCCCGCAAGGCGGATTCTGAGCCAGCAGGGGACTTGCCCGCCATGATCTGCGACCAGATCTTAGCCCCCTTCTTGATGTCCCCATCCCCCAATGCCTTCCACGTACGCACCGCTTCTGGGTCTTTACTCATCGACGCGCCCATCTGCTCGTAGTACTTGGCAAGCGCTTGCTCTTTGCGGTCCAAAGCTTCTTGCTTGCGGATGCTTTGTTCGGCTCCGAGCGCCGCAATACCAGCATCACCGACGTTGCGCAGGAAGCTTCGGCTACGCCCACCCATCAGGTTCAGGAAGAACATCATCAGCGCTTCGTCTGACATGCCCTTGCGCTTGCTGGCGGGGATAGTGGCTTTGGCTGTTTCAAGAAGCTTGGCCGGATCAGACGGAAGCGTGGGGTCGATCTTTTTAGCAGCTTCGGCAATCGTGTCGAACTCCGCTCCGAAGCTCATACCGGTAGCCCCCGCACCCCTAAGCTGATCCGTGTTGATGCCAAGCTCGCCAAGGCCCGTCGGTTTATCAGGGACCGGCGGCTCCATAGGAATTGGGGTGTTCGTAAAGCGCGGCGGTGCGGGTTGGGTGGAAGGGGCGGACAGACCAGCTTGTGCGCGACGGTTTTCTTCCAGCTTACGCTCAGCGTCTTCAAACCGCTTCTGTTCAGGCTCACCCCACAACGTCGGTATGCCCAGCCAAGTACTACGCCCACCACTAGGCGCTGCTGGCACTGACAGCACTTGCTCTCGGGCCTGCCTACGCTGCTCCGGGTTCATTTCGCCGTAGCCCATCGGGTCAAGATCAGCCGGAACGCGATCACCCTTGTCGATACGATCCATGATCGCAAGCAGACCAGCAGCCTTACCCGAAGGAGCAGCGGCGGCAGCGGAAGTCTCAGTAGCAGACGCAGTTGCCGGTCGGCCCATCTTCTTTTCCGTCAGGGCCATGAAGTCCCCCAACGTCATATCCGGCTTGAGGTCGGGGTTCTGCGCGTACACCTTTTTACGCAAAGCTTCGTCGTACTTGGAACTCATGCGCTGCAAAGCTTTATCCATAGGCTCGTCCATACGACCGCCAGCCAGAGCCGTGCTCACTCCGGGTCCAAGCCAATGAGCAGCGTATGTTTCGGACAAAGTTGGGTCGCGCTTTAGTTCTTTTCGCAGCCTAGCTTGGTTGTCCCTAATAATCTGCGCGGTTACATCAATGTTGGCGGCTGGGTCTGTAACGTCCCTGCCCTTACCGTAGCTCTCCCATGTGGACGGAATGACGCCGCCAAGTCCACCGATCTGACCACTTAGCTTGTTTACAACCGCCGGTTTGTACCCGCTCTCAGCACCGGTAATGCGCCACAAAGCATCCGCAGGCACACCGTACTTCTTAGATGCTTCGTTAATCAGCGGCTCAAGTTCCTCTCTGGTCATTTTCCTGTTGGGGTCTCTTGACGTACCACCCAGCGCAATGACGTCTTCTTCGCTTTCAGGCTGGTAGTCGTACTCGACCAGATCGTCGTCAGCAAAACCGCCGTTGGCGAGCGCCACGATACCGCCATCCGCGTAGTCCATATTCCTAGCAAGCGGGGCGATGCCGCTATGCTCAGGCAGGGTGGTGTTGATGTAACCGCCGCCCGCTAGGTACGTGTTCGCGGCTTGTGCAACCTTATCAACCTCAGTCGGAGCCGGTCCTTGCTGACCTTGCTGCGGTGGCATCTGACCTTGTTGGCCTTGCATCTGACCTTGTTGGCCTTGCATCTGACCTTGCTGCGGTGGCATCTGACCTTGTTGGCCTTGCATCTGAGCTTGCTGCTGTTGCTGCGCTTGTTGAGCTTGCTGCTGTTGCCGCATCTGCTCTTGCTGACGGATGGACACGCGGTTGGTGACTTCTGCATGGACGAGCGGCCCGTACAGAGAGTCTTGCATGTACTTGGGGTTGTTCGCCGTAGCCTTCAGGGCGTTCTCGTCCAGCATCTTGAGGATGTGCCGGAACTCGTCAATTTCAATGCTGGGCCTAGCTTGAGCGGCTGGCTGTTGAGGAGCCTGCATAGGCTGTTGGGGCATGCCCTGCGGGGCTTGGGGTTGCATCATTTTCCGTACCTCAACCAAGCTTGGAGATAATCAGGTCGGCAAGACCCGCTGAACGCGCTTTAGGCACCAGACCACCAGACGCGGAACCAAACACCTTGTTAGCCATGTAAGCCGTACCCAGCCCCCCGGCAATCTGCGACAGAAGGCTTGGATCTTGATACTGGTAGTTGGTGCTGGACGACCCCATCGGGAACCCGCTCATAATGTTCTTCTGGAACATCAGTTGCTGTTGCGGGTACTGCTGTTGCGTCAGGAAGTCTTGGTACTGCTGGTTGAGCAGGTTTTGCGCTACCTGTTGTTGCTGCCCACCAATCGTGTTTTGAGCGTTGATTGCGCCAAGGTTTTGATTGAACTCCTGCGCACCGATATTGCCAAGGGTGTTGGCAGCTTGCATACCCACCCCAGCCTGCTGCAGCCCATAGTTGGCACCAAATTGATTGGCTTGCTGCTGCAACTGTTGCTGTTGCAGGTTAGCGTTCTGGTTCATCTGTTGCGCTTGGAGATTCTGCTGCGCTCCGGTGATGTCGTACTGGCCTTGGAGTTGCCCCTGCGCGATGCCTGCCTGCGTACCAAGCTGCGCGTTCTGCAGTGCCATCTGGTTTTGAAGCTGCGCACCCGTGAGGCCGTACTGACCCGCCAACTGCTGGTTAGCGAGGTTGGTTTGCTGTTGAAGCTGTGCACCAGTAATACCGTACTGCCCTGCAAGTGCTTGATTAGCCAGCGCCATTTGCTGCTGAAGCTGTGCGTTCTGAGCCGCCGTGTTGTAGCCCATCTGCTGGTTGGCAAGATTGGCTTGCATCTGAGCACCCACACCCAGTTGCTGCGTACCTAGTTGTGCCTGCAGATTGGCTTGGTTGGCTCCTTGCTGATTGGCAAGATTTTGCAGTTGAATGTTCGTGCCAAGCTGCGCGCCAAGCCCTTGAACGCCAAGCTGCGCCGCAAGGTTTTGCTGGCCGACAGTAAGCCCAGCGCCCTGATTGGCAGTGCCCGCTTGCAACGCGCGTGCTTGGTCAGAGGTGAACTGCTGCTGCGCCGCTTCATAGGCGCGTTGAAGCCCGGTGGCCTCAATGTCGTTCATCCGAGTCTGCAGGTTGCGGTTGGCCTCCGCTTCCTCGATGGCCTGACGGGCACCACCAAAAGCGCCTGCCTTGGCCGCACGAGCACCACGTTCTTGACGGGCAATATCGTCTGAGCGGAGCGCTTCGCGCCTCTGAATATCCAGAACATTCTGGATGTAGGGCGACATATACTGCCCAGCGTAGTTCTGGTCTATGAAGCGGTCAGTACCGACGCGCTCGGCTGGCCCCATCTGGTATTGCTGAAGTCCAGCAGCGGGATCATAGCCAGACTGTGCGGCGTCCATCTTGTACTGCTGAAGTGCGGGAGCAGTAACATTAGCTGGCCCTTGGAACGAGGCCGCTTTCGCTGTGGGCGCTGCTCCAAGAGTAGCCGCCGTGGCCGTAGGAGCCGCACCCAGAGTAGCCGCCGTGCCTTGCTGAGCACTGATGGAAGGCGCACGACCAAGCGGGGTAGCGCTGACCGTCTGGGACGTAATCGTGCCGGGGGTGTACGAAGCAGTCTTAGCCGCGTCGCCAAAGTGTTGGGCAAGCGTAGCAGCGTCAGACAGGTAGCTAGATGCCCCCAAACCGGCAGCGGCGGTAGCTGCTGTATTCTGCAGATCCGAGAACTGGGCAACCCGATCCCCGGTGTATGGGACATACGGTGTCTCGCCTACCGCCGCTGCTTTACCAAACAGGTCAGCAACATAGTCAGCCGCGTATGGGGCAAGCCCCGCCGTAGTTATTTGACCGCTAACAGGATCTGCCATGATTTTTTACCTTTAAGCAGGAAGGTGTTTGTCTGCTTTGGAATCTTTAGCGACGGCTTTCTTGCCGACAGTCTTGCGCCGACCGGCTTGGATCCGGTCCATCATTGCATAGAGTTTACGCGCACCTGCCTCAGTTGAGCCATTCCCAAGCTCAGAGACGATGCGGGCGGGGACCACGAACTCCCCGTCGGCAAGGCGTGCAGGTTGCTTGCCACCAATCGTTGCAGGAATAGAGTCAGACACGCCATCACCGGGGCCGCGCAAAAGCCTGCCACCGTCGGAGTAACTACCCAGCGTGCTACCCCCTCCCGCCAGTGCCATCAGCCCGCCATCAGCGAGCGCGGTATCAAACACGTATCCACCGTCGGCAAGAGCCATCAACCCGCCGTTAGCCCCGGTAGCTGTGTCCGCTTTGTTCTTATCGTCAGCTTGCTTCTGAGCAGCGTCAATAGCGGACTGCGGAATGTACCTGCCGGAGTTCGGATCCCTGATAAGTGTTTCACCGGTACTGGCATCGCGCCCATCAAGCGCTGTGAACTTGTCGGTAAACCAGTTTTGCGCCCCGGTAGAAATCGGCTGCCCAGTAGTAGGCGAAGGTTTTCCGCTTAGGTAGGCGTAGGCATCTTTGGAGGTAAGCGGCGTAGCAGCGGGGTTGACCGTACGCTCGAACTTGTACGGATGCACCGGGTTTTGCAAATTGCTGGACCCACCGCCACTAGACGAACCTTTTGTCAAAGCATCGACTACCCCAGCACCAAGCAGGCCAAGTTGCAGGGCTTTAGTGACCCCAAACTGTTTGATGGCTTCCGTGGCAGTCAACGGTTGGGCTACAGCGCCAGCGGCACCATCAACAAGTGCAATATCCCCGGTGGCGCTACCAACCCCACCTTCCAGACCGGCCATCGTACCTTCGGAGATGCCGCCAGCCCCTGAGCCAAACCCACCGGTCTCAAGCCCCGCCATCGTCCCTTCAGAGATTCCCGCTCCACCCGCACCTTCCAACGCTGGGAGCCCCGCTTCAAGCCCCGCTGCAACACCGGGGGAGATGCCACTAGCACCCGCACCAAACCCACCGGTTTCAAGACCGGCCATGACGCCTTCGGAGATGCCTGCACCTGCACCAGCGCCGCCGCCCATACCACCAAACAGCCCGCCCCCAAGACCCATCGCGCCGGCAACAATAAGCGGATCAATCCAATCGCTATTTTCGGCGTACCAACCTTCGTGGCGCTCCCCCTTCTTAAATCTAACGTCTTTGAGGTTGCCTTCGGGGTCGAATACGCCTTCGTAGCCGCCGTAAACACCTCCGGCGTACTCTGGGTCAAACAGTTTAGTAATACCTGCGGCGTACTCCGTGCTAGGGGTTGAATACCCACCGCCCTCGCGCTCGATGTATTCGGTATTGCCAGACAGGTTGAGGCCGCTATTATTTGGGTCAATCCCGCCCGAATACAACTCGCGCAGGTAATCCCGCGCTTCGTCTTGGGTCATCGTAGCCAGACGGCCGTAGTCAACAGTAGGCAGTGCCATTTTCTTTACCTCAATTAGTGTCGCTGGGGTAGACGTACGTGACGGTCAGGATCACAGACGGCACCTCTGGAACGGGGGAAGACGCGGCTTCAGCAAGCATCACCATGTCCGTGTCGCTAGAACTCCACGCCAGTTCAAAGTAATCCCCGGCGTTCATCGTCACCAAGTAGTTCCACGCGGCTACCGTTTCTGCACTGGGACCACCAACCACAATCTTCGTCGCCGTATGTGGGAGCGCTGTGCCGTTGACCTTGAACCACACGTACGCAGACGCCGAGCCACCGCCGGTCACGTCGAACTGTGCCGAGAACTGGAAGTTGTATACCCCGCCCTTGGACACCTTGATCTGCGTAGGCGGTGTGCCTTCTACTTCAATCCCGTACGCTTCTGCGGTGCTGTTGAACTCCATCAGGTTCTCGGTGTTCGCCACCGGGTTGTCCTGAGTCGTCGTGTCGTAGAACGTGCCGTAGTTGTTGAACCCCAGAAGAAGCTGCTGGAAGGTCGTGTCGATCTTGGAGAAGTACAGCCGCAGGACGTTGTTTAGCTGATCCTGATACGCACGCTCATACTCCGTAGGTGCCAGTGGCAGAAACGGGCGACGCGGCGGCAGAATCTGCGACATCGTTACGACCTACGCCCATCCGGACGGATGTCAATTGCCGGGACACCAAGCTGCCAAGCGCTGCCAAGCGTGTCGGAGCCGACCTTGAACGCCATCTGCCGCCCACGAACCCGGACATTCAGCAGTTGGGTGAATTGCTGCACGGTGTAGGTCCGTTGCCCGCTGTAGTTGTTGGCGCTGACGACCGGATCGGTCGGTGCCACATTGTAGTTCGCGCCGGGGTTTTGTCTAGGGCGAAGGGTGTAGTTCACCGTCGGGGTGGCAGAGGTCGAGTTGTCGAACGTCACATCCGGCACAACCTGCCAAACAAACCCGTACTGATGGCCGTCGTTGATGTTGAAGTCTGCGGACTGGATGTAAGCCTCAATCGCAACCGGCGGGTCCACCGAGCCGTCATCAGTGCCGACCTCGTGGTAGACGATCTTGCCATCATAGGCAGCGGCGGTCGGAGTGGTCCGAAGCGGTGAGTCCAGCCACGCGGTACGCGCCATCGTGCCGTAGGCCCAAGTACGCTCAAGGTAGTTATAGATGACGTACTTGTCGATGGTGTCGGAGTTGGCCGAGCAGTAGAACCACCAGATCTCGTTGTAACCCTCGTTGGTGCTAGCGAAGATCTGCTCAGCCTGATCCAGATTGATGTCGCTGAAAACGTACTGCCGCAGGGTGCAGGGCAGCGTCTCGACGCGCCCGGAGTAGGTGTAGAACTTGTCCACGCCCATCCAGTACACGATGTTACCGGCCAGTGCCGCAGCGTTGGAGCCCACAAACGAGATGTTGTCGGCCAGAATATCGAACGACCAGACAAACGGCGGTCCGTCGTATCGCATGGAATACACGCTGGCGTCCGTAAACACCACGATCTCTTGCCGGGTCTGGATAGCAGACTTGATCTGCGAGCCGTGGCTTAGCCGGTAGCTACCCGCCTGATTGGTTACCGCAGGGCTCCATACCGAATAGTCTTCCTGTGCCGACCACCGAATAAGCAGCGGGTCACGGGTGGCGCTGCCGTAGTCGTTACAGCCGAACGCGATCACAATCCGCGAAGAGTCCGACACCATAACAAAAGCACAGGTGCTCGGGCAGTCAGTATCGGTTTGGTACGCGCCCGAGCTAGTCGAGGACAGCAGAACCGCACGGTTATAGGTACCAATCCCAGCGCTCGGGATCTGCATGTAGAGCGCACCGTTACGCGGGTTGATAATCAGGTACTCGCCGTAGTTGGCGGCGCTCCACAGCGCGGCTTGCACAGAGATCTGCGTGGTGTTGGACTCGCCCCAGCCAGTATCCGCTTCGCCAAACGTCACGCCACTCCAGCCGCCAGCGCCCCAACCAAACGTGGCGGTAGACACCGCAGAGCGTGTGCTTAGTTGATATGCGCCAACCGTAGAAGCCCCGCCATTGCCTGTATCACTTGCGTTGGCCGTTGCTGTGGCCGTAATGGTGTAGGTGGATGATGAAAGTATATTTACGATGCGGTACTCGCGGTTCAGCACCGAGGCCGTGATGTTGCCGCCAAGGGACGCGGCACCGCTGAAAGTCACGAAATCGCCGGGAGATGCGCCGTGGCCCGTGTCAGTAACAGTGAGCGTAGCGGAACCATTGGTCGCAGCAAAAGTAACCGCGCCTGCAGCCGTCGTTTCCCGGATGGGTGTGACATCGTATACAAGACCGCCAACCCCTTCTTCGAGGTAGAACTTCAGGTTGGTGCCGATTGCCAGCAGGTTGCGCCCGTTGAGCGTCAGGTACGCCCACAGAAACCGCGCCACACCCCAGTACATTCCAGTGGGCGGAGCCAATGCGCCAGCCACCGTGTTGTAGCGCCCCGGATCCAGCACCCACCCACCGAGCTTTTCCGGGTAGCCAGAGCGGAAGCGAACCTTGTCGCACTCAAACCAAGTACCTTCATTGGCGAGCGACGTAGATTCCCTGTTGACTCCCGGCGTGAACTGAAGCTTTTGTAGCGGCACGATTACTCCACGTCATCTAGAAAGCGAAATCGCAAGGGCTTTATCCGAAGAAACGCTAGTAGTGTTGAACGTGATTGAGTAAACTGAATTAGTTGTCTTTGCAGTGATTGCATCAGACCCCATAACCCTAAAAGAAGAAGAGCCGTCTTTTGCACCGGGATAATCTAGCTGGTCAAGCCCAGAAAAAGACGACACCGATACTGTAGAAGAATTAAACGCATTAGCCGCCATAAGCACAGCGCCATTAAACGCGGTGTTAACGGTTAAAGATTTGGTAGCAGAAGTGTTTGCGCTTGAGGCTGAATCAACCAAAGTCAATGAAGGCGTATTAACGCTGTACACAAAAATACGCATGGGTGTGCCAACCGAGCCACTCACTTCAAGCTCTATGTCGGCAGTGCTGCTAACCTCGTCTGCAATCTCATAGGCAGCGGTGCAGCCAAAGGTAGATATGCTTGCTAGCTGGGTCATATTATTACCGTCTAATGTAGCCGACGTAAAACTTCTAAAGCCGCCAGCATTAACGGTA
>Ga0209229_10000089_pt1 | contig 32830 bp, 26 predicted proteins | sample SanBayMetagenome_FD_187466 | JGI IMG/M metagenome (GOLD analysis project Ga0209229, IMG submission 187466) | Freshwater and sediment microbial communities from dead zone in Sandusky Bay, Ohio, USA (SPAdes) (version 2) | ecosystem: Environmental > Aquatic > Freshwater > Lentic > Sediment... | reverse complement strand
GTTAAATATCTGTCAATCAGCATAATTTTTGTGTCTAAATTTTATATTGCTGGCGCAAATACTTGAACAATTGGCAGCGTTCGCTGGCTTACTGCACACTATATATAGTGTGCCTGCGTAAGTCCTGACAGAAAGGGTTTTACTTGCTACGCTAACTTTTGGTTGGGATAAGTACAGGTCTAAATTTCAACATCAATGGCTTGGAAAATCTGTTTAATCTCATTCGCAACAGTGGATTTCTGAACACCGAGATGCAGAACAAACTCGCAGGCGATTAACCGATAAAGCAAAGTGCCAGAACCCGACGAATGAAAAGAATTGTTACATGTGCAATATCCGTGTCAGGGATTGCTGTTTGAGTTGCATCAGGAGTTTGATACGTATAGGGATTTCTTTAGCAATTGTTACGCATTGTCCTAAATTGCTTCGGAGGTGTATTCATCGTATAAGCTATTGTTGGATGCTCAAATGGCACTCCTTAGACTTAAAATGCTTAACTCTGACTAACAGAGGAGATCAAATGAATAAATTAACTCGTTATTGCCAATTCGGACTATTTCTATCATTAAAGATAGCCATATTAACTGAAGTCACTCTCAAAGCAAGTTGGGCTCAAATTGTACCCGATGCAACATTAGGGAGTGAGAGTTCACGGGTTACGCCTACAGTTAATGGAGATAGCAGTCCGATTGATCAGATTGAAGGTGGGGCGATTCGGAGAGCTAATTTATTTCATAGTTTTCAAGATTTTAATGTTAATGAAGGACAAGGAGCTTTTTTTGTTAATCCATCAGGAATTGAAAATATTTTAACTCGAGTTACGGGAAATAAGCCGTCTCAAATATTAGGAACCCTTGGCGTGTTAGGAGATGCTAATCTATTTTTCATCAATCCCAATGGCATCTTCTTTGGCCCTAATGCTCGTTTACAACTTAATGGTTCATTTGTAGCCAGTACAGCAAGTAGTTTAACGTTTAATAATGGATTTGAATTTAGCGCGAATGATCCCCAATCTCCGCCTTTGCTAACCGTGGATATTCCGATTGGATTGAGATTTCGGGATCATCCAGGGAGTTTAGTTAATCAATCCAAAGTTCCTCAAAATTCTAATCCAGAACGGTTGGGTTTATCCGTGCAAGATGGGAAAAACTTAATTTTTGCCGGAGGTGATGTTAGATTGGAAGGTGGGGGTTTACTGGCACAAGGGGGTCAAATAGAAATCGGGGGATTAAGTGAATCTGGTACGGTTGGTTTAGAAAATAATAATAATATTTGGCGTTTAAATTACCCTGAAAATGGAACACGAGGAAATGTTTCCTTTACTAATAATGCGATTGTTTTTGTCGGCGGGGTAGGCAGTGGAGTTATTAATATTAATGCTCGAAATTTAGAGGTTTTGGAAGGCACTAAAATTGTAGCAGGAGTCCCTCCCAATTCAGGCTCACCAGAAACTCGATCAGGAAATATAGAAATTAATGTCACCGACACAATGAGAGTAGATAACGACAGCGTTATCGCTAATCAAATTAGTGAGGGAGGGTTCGGAACTTCTGGGGATATTATTCTCAATGTAGGTTCATTACAAGTAATAAATTCTGGAACGATTAGAACCGTAGTTTATGGGCAAGGGAATACAGGAAGAATTATTATTAATGCTACAGGTAATATAGAATTAGATAACGGTTTAATTACAAACAGGATAAATGAAGGAGCAGTCGGCAATACTGAAGGAATCTTCATTACCACCGGAAATTTAGTGATTACTAATGGTGGCTTAATTAGTTCTATTGTTGCCGGGCGGGGAAATACAGATCAAATAAATATTCAAGCTAGAAATGGTATTACTCTTTCTGGAATTGATGAAACAGGAAAAAACAGTAGTTCCATAACATCTACTGTTGCTTATGAATCTATTGGCAATACGGGGGATATTTTAATTAATGCTCCCTCTCTTTCAATTACTGATGGGGCATCAATCAATACTGCAACCCAAGGAACAGGAAGTTCTGGGAATATCTATCTTCAAGTGAGGGGAAATGTTTTTATTTCAGGAGAAGCACCGACAGGAATACATACCGATAGTCTTTTAGCTGGCTCAGGAAAAGCAGGTAATATTTTCATTACGGCGGTCGCTTTTAATCTGGCTAATGGAGCTCAACTCACCGCTACAAGTTCGGGAGATGGGAATGGGGGTGATATTAACATTATCGCTAAAGATGCGATTTTTAATGGGGGAAATGATTTTTTAACGGGAATATATACCATGACTCCTGGGGGATATCCTCAACTGGGTTTGACAGCCACAGGAAAAGCTGGAAATATTAATATTATAGCAGATTCAGTTAATTTAACAGATGGAGTTTTATTTACAACTTTATCAACGACTGCTAAGGGAGCGGGAGATATTACAATTAATGCAGTTGATTCTGTCTCTATTAGGGAGGGTTCTTCGTTATTAACTAGCGGAATTAGTGCAGGAAATTCCGGTAATATTACGATTCAAGCCGGTAATAAAGTTTCTTTAGATGGAGTAGGAAATAGCTTCAGCAGACTTTTGACGGCATTACCATCAGAAACTAATCTTTCTTTTTTAGCAGATATCCCCATTTTCAATAACCCTTCTTCTAGTGTAATATCAACGGCTGCAATCGACTTGCCCTCGGCATCATCAAACAATAGGGGTCAAGGTGGAAATATTGAAATTACGGCTAGATCAGTTTCAGTATCAAACGGTGCTTTTTTATCAACAACTACACTTGGAGAAGGAAATGGTGGAAATATAATTATTAAAGCGACAGATAGGGTTTCTTTTGATGGTGCTGCCCCTCTTGCTTCTGATTCTTCCTTAACAAATGAGAGCTTAATATCTAATTTCAATACAGAAATTCGTCCCCCATCAGGAGCATCAAGTGATGTGGGAGCGGTAAGAGGAACCGTGGGAAAAGGTAACGGGGGTGATATTATTATTGAGACGCGATCGCTTTCTGTTACAGGTGGCGCTCAACTTTCGACTTTAACATCCGGTCAAGGAGATGCGGGCAATATTATTATTCAAGCTTTTGATGGGGTTGATATTAGCAATAGCGACATAACATTGCCTGCACCCAGTGGTTTGCTTAGCACAACCGAACAAGGTGCTACGGGAAAGGGCGGAGAAATTAGGATTACAACGGGAAATCTCCGAGTTGCTGATAGTTCAATTTTAACAGCGAGAACCAACAGTGCTTTTAATGGCGGTAATATTAACATTCAAGCAAATCGTCTGGAACTAACCAATGGCGGACAATTGCTAACCAGTGCGTTTAGCCAGGGCGATGCCGGAAATGTTAAGGTGAATGCAAGCGATCGCATCACCATATCTGGTCAATCCACTAACAACACCTTTTCTACAAATGATACTGCGGCGAGTGGCATTTTTGTGCGTTCCCAACAAGCAGAAACAGGCGCAGGAGAAGCAGGTCGAATTGAAGTGAATACCCCAACTTTAATTTTAGAAAATGGAGCAAGTCTCACCAGTGCTAGTGCTTCTGTCAATGGTGGTGATATTTTCCTGCAAGTGCCCGATTTAATAATTATGCGAGATAACAGTAGCATCTCTGCATCGGCGGGAACTGTAGAAGCCGGAGGCAATGGCGGGAATATAAATATTAGTAGCGATATATTGGCTACTTTTGAAAATAGCGATATTACGGCAAATGCCTTTGAGGGAAATGGTGGTAACGTCAATATTAACGCTCAAAGTATTTTCGGTACAGAATTTCGCCCTCAAGAAACCTCAGACAGTGACATTACGGCTAGTTCCACTTTTGGACAACAGGGAGAAGTTAGAATAAATCTTTCCGGTATCGATGTTAACCGAGGGTTAGCGGATTTACCAGAGATTATCGTTGATCCCGATCGCTTAATTGCTCAGAACCCTTGCACATTGGGCAAAAAAAGTCAATTTGTTGATCAGCGACGCGGTGGTTTGCCCACAAGTCCGAGTGATATCCTAACCAGCGATGCGAGTCGGGTAAGTTTAGTTGCTCCGGTGGTGGATAGTACCGGGAACACCCGTGTCAGAAGCAGAAAAGCACCAATTCGTTCTGAGTCTGAACCGATTGTACCAGCCACAGGTTTAGTGATCAATGCTCAAGGTGAAATTATCCTGGCGGCGACCGAAAGAACAGATAGCGTTAACCGCATAGGTTGGAGAACTTCGGCAGGTTGTCAGTAATGGGTAATTACGAATTACGAATTACGAATGGGGTATTAGTAGTAGGGGCGGGTTTTTGTAGATTGTTTGGGGGTATCAAAAGTGAACTCGAACCTGCCCCTAGGCGGTAAAAAATTTAAAACTCGACACTCACAAAACGCCCTACCAGATCAGCAGGTGTAGCATTAATCACAAATCCTAAACCCGTTGTGCCATTAATTTCAATTGATGTGCCAGTAATATTACCATCGCCATCGGGATCAATATTTACCCCTAGCATTTGGCTAATTTGCTCTGTGATAAATTCAGGGCTCAGAAGACCCAACACCTCAGATAATAAACTGAGATCACTTTCTGACACTGCCCCAGGGACGCGATTAAGGACTTCTGTGAGGGATATACTTTCTGGTCGGAGAAAGAGACTGGGTTCGGTTAATCCGCCTGTTAGGCCAATGCGATCGCCTTCACTGCTATTAAAATCTAAAATAAAATCAGCATTATTAGGATCATCAATTACCGTATCAGTTCTGAGAACAAACAAATCACTCCCCCCACCTCCTGTTAACATATCTGCACCATAATCACCGATCAGAGTATCATTACCCCCTTGACCATCTAAAATATCAGCGTCTTTACCTCCCCGAATCAGATCATTACCCACTCCTCCCACCAGGCTATCTTCACTAAGTTCACCATAGATTACATCATCGCCCTCCTGTCCATCCAGATAATCTCTATCTTTACCACCGCGTAAGGTGTCATTGCCACCACCACCCTGTATCGTATCATCGCCTTGATTCCCATTGATGATTTCAGCATCCAAGGAACCAATCATAATATCATTTCCATCCAAAGCGCGTAAACCATAAGGTGACGCAGCCAGCAAGCCGGGGGTCAGGGTTAATGAATCATTTTGAACAGTTAAGTCATAAAAACCTTCTGAAGTAGTTGCCATCACTTTATTCCTTCTATTCTGTTAAAAATCTTGTTTCTACTTTATTCTATTAATTAGAAAAAAACAAGATAACTGTATGGCTGATAAAAACCACCCAGGCTACCTAATTTGTGATCACTTTTTTGTAAAAGCTCCAACATTCTATGGGAATTGTCTAATTGCATTTTTCATTTTGGTAGTAGCAGACAATCCAGTTCTAGCAGTTAATCGGACTCCAACAGAAATTGTCACCGTTGATGCGCTGTTAATTGCCCAATTCCCCATACCCAGTCCTCGGTTCCCCTTCGATGAACCTCCACAACAACCCCTACCCCATAAACTCCCGCCACCTGAAGATCTGCTTGAAATCTCTCCTCCAGTTAATATTCCTGAACAATTCCCCCCTACTGATCTCAAAATTACCGTTAAACGTTATGAAATTTTGGGAAGTAGCGTTTTTAGTGCTGAACAAATTAACGAAATCACTCAACTTTATACGGGGAATTCAATTACATTTAGCCAAATTTTAGAAGCTGAAAAAGTAATTACAGAACTCTATACAAAGCAAGGATATATTAATTCTGGGGCTGTGATTGAAGCACAAACAGTAAAAGATGGGGTTGTAAAAGTTCGAGTGATTGAAGGAGAATTAGAGAGAATTCGAGTTACAGGAACACAACGACTTCACCCTAATTATATCCGAAGTCGATTAGCGATCGCCACTTCCAAACCCTTCAACACCAAACGCCTTCTCGAAGCACTACAACTGTTGCAACTTAACCCTTTAATTCAAACTTTATCCGCTAAATTATCTGCGGGTTCTCGTCAGGAATTAAGCTTATTAGAAGTTGAGGTAACAGAAGCTGATTCATTCAATCTTGAACTGTTAACCAATAATGGTCGTGTTCCCAGTGTAGGCAGTTTTCGCAGAGGAATTCAAGTGAGTGAAGGAAACTTATTAGGATTAGGAGATGGTTTAATTGCCAGCTATGCAAATACAGATGGGAGTGATGCCTTAGATGTCAAGTACACCCTTCCCGTCAACGCTTATAATGGAACATTAAGTGTTGCTTACGGCATCACAACGAGCAGCATCATCGAACCACCCTATAATCGTGTGGATATTACGGGTGACTCCCACTACTACGAACTCACCTTTCGTCAACCGATTTTTCAACGTCCCACCAGAGAAATCACCTTAGGAGTGACAGCTTCTCGACAGGAAAGCGAAACCACTCTTTTAGGTGAAAAATATCCTTTGTCAAGGGGTGCGAATGAGAATGGCCAAACGCGAATATCTGCACTGCGTTTTTTTCAAGAATATACCCAGCGAAATCGTCAATCGGTTTTTGCGGCTCGTTCTCAGTTCAGTGTAGGAATCGGAGCTTTGAATGCAACGATTAATCCCGAACCGCCAGATAGTCGGTTTTTGGCATGGCGAGGACAAGTTCAATATGTGCAGCTTTTGAAGCCTGAAACGTTGTTAGTGCTACGTTCTGATGTACAACTGGCAACAACCCCCTTGGTTGCTTTAGAACAGTTTACATTGGGAGGGTTCAATAGTATACGGGGATACCGTCAGGATACTTTTCTCACGGATAATGGTTTTTTAGCATCGGCCGAAGTGCGATTCCCCCTTTATCAAACCTCTAAATCCAACCTATTACTACAGATTATTCCCTTTATTGATGTTGGCACAGTTTGGAATAATTCAGGTCTGGAAAATCCTAATCCGAATACACTTTTAAGTGTGGGGCTTGGGTTACAGTTACAGTTGAGTGATAAGTTCACTGCTCGGATTGATTATGGTATTCCACTTATTGATATTCAAGTGAGGGAAAGAACATGGCAAGAACAAGGGTTATATTTTTCCGTGGAGTACAGTCCTTTTTAGGCAGAAAGGGTTGGCGAAAAATATTGAGAATTTTGATAATTTTTTTGTTCTTTATTCTAGCGCTCAATTTTCCCTGGATTGCCCGTCAAGGGATTGCCCAAACTCCTAATTTATCATCGGCTAACTTAGCACAAGAAGGTAAAATTTCCTATGAGGGAGGACGTTTTGCCGAATCTATAGAATATTGGGAAAAAGCGATTACAGCTTTTAGTCTGGAAAATGATCCACTCAATCAAGCAATGGCGTTCAGTAATCTCTCCCTAACTTATCAAAAATTAGGCAAATTAGAACAGGCAGATATAGCAATTGGGCAAAGTTTAAAACTTTTAGCAACACAGCCCAATTCTAAAGAACAGTTGCGGGTTTTAGCACAAAGTTTGGATATTTTAGGGCAGCTTTATCTAAGCAAAGGGCAAGCAGAAGCAGCTTTACAAACTTGGCAGGAATCCTATCAATATTATCATCAAATTGAGGATGATTTCGCCAAAATTCAGAACCAAATTAATCAAGCTCAAGCGATGCAAAGTTTGGGATTATATCAACGAAGTTTAACCATTTTAACTGAAGTTGAAAATGCTTTAGAGTCAAATTCATTAAATTTACAACTAAAATCAATAGGATTGCGATCGCTAGGCAATACTTTACGATTAGTGGGCAAATTAAAAGAATCTCAAGAAGTTTTAAAAGCCAGCTTAAAGTTAGCAGAACAGTCAAAATCCTATGAGAATATTATAGCCTCTCAACTGAGTTTAGGAGATGCCCAAAGAGCTTTAGGTTATCAAGAAAGAAATTTATTAATCGCTTCAGGTGTCAAAGATCTGATTAAAACTCAAAAAAATCAAGAAATTAATCAATACTATACTGATGCTGTGGATTGGTATAAAAAAGTTGCTGATTCCGAAGCAGCAGGTTTTAATAAAATTCAAGCTAAATTAAACTTGATCAGCCTATGGTTAGATAGTAAGCATTGGGTTTCCCAACAAAGTAATCTCCATCAAATAGATGCTTTAGAATGGGAGTCATGGTTTGGGCAAAAAGCGATTAAATTAGCATCGGAATTGAAAGAAACAATTAGAAAATTTCCCATGAGTAGAAAAACGATTTATGCTAAAATTAATCTAGCTCAAAGTTTAGTCTGTCTAACATCTCCTTCCCTAAAAAGTGATCAAATTGAATATTTTTCTCCCATCATGCAACCTTGCACGCTTTCAAGAACAGAAACACAAGATAGTGCATTAGTGGATACGTCTTGGCGAGAAATTGCTGAAATTTTAGCGACGGCAATTCAAGAAGCGAAAACTTTAAAAGATGAGCGATCGCAAGCTTATGCACTTGGTTATTTAGGTGGAATTTATCAACAAACTCAAGATTGGAAAAATGCTGAAAAATTAACCCAAGAAGCCTTAGCATTAACTCGTTTAATTCAATCCCCTGATATTGCCTATCGGTGGCAATGGCAACAAGCTAGACTACGAAAAGCGCAAGGAGATAAAGATGGAGCGATTGCGGCTTACCAAACTGCATTTGAAACCCTTCAAGCCTTAAGAAAAGATTTAGCTTCTATTAGTCAAGATACCCAATTTAACTTTAGAGATAGTGTAGAACCTTTTTATCGAGAATTAGCAGAATTTTTATTAAAAGATCAGCAACCAAGTCAAGACCAACTCAAATTATCCAGGGATGTTATAGAAGCTTTACAACTAGCTGAACTCGATAACTTTTTCCGTGAATCTTGCACCCCAACTCAACAAGAAACTATTGATAAATTAGACCCAAAAACCGCAGTCATTTATGCTATTATCTTAAATAAGAAGATCGAGGTAATTCTGTCTTTGCCTCAAGGAGAGCTTTATCGTTATCAAACTTCTGAAATTAACAATATCGAATATATCCTAGAGAAGTTAAGAGAAAATTTAGGACGACCCAAGGACCCAGATGTGGTTCAAGAACAGTCTAAACTTGTTTATAATTGGTTAATTAAACCTCTGGAAAAAGACTTAACAAATCATCCAGAGATAGCAACATTAGTTTTTGTTTTAGATGGTTCATTAAGAAATATTCCCATGGCAGTCCTCTATGATGAATCAGAACAAAAATATTTAATAGAAAAACAATATGCCCTCGTCTTAGCACCTGGGTTAAAACTAATTAAATCTAAACCGTCACCTCGTACCCAACTGACGATTTTAACAGGAGGACTCAGTAAAACTAAAACTGTTACCTTGGGGGAAAATAATCAAACCTTTGCTGCCTTGGCAAATGTAGAGCAAGAATTAATCGAAATTCGCGCTGTAATACCCAAAGGAAAAGATTTATTAAACGACACATTTACTAAAGAAAGTTTTGTCAAAGAAATTAACTCTAATACTCAATACTCAATTGTTCATTTAGCAACCCACGCACAATTTAGTTCTGATCCTGAAAAAACATTTATTCTCACCTCTGATGATCCTCTGAAAAGTCAAGAATTAAAAGAATTACTGAAAACAAGTGGTGAAACAAAAGACAAAATTATTGAGTTATTGGTTTTGAGTGCTTGTCAAACCGCACAGGGAGACCGACGAGCAACTCTAGGACTAGCGGGAATTGCAGTACGAGCGGGTGCTCGCAGCACTTTAGCAACCTTATGGCAAGTTAATGATCTTTCAACGGCTGAAGTTATGGTTAAATTTTATCAAGAATTACAAAACCCAAACCTCACAAAAGCAGAAGCTTTACATCAAGCGCAACTTGCCTTACTTTCTAAAGAAGAGCGTCCCTATTATTGGGGTTCTTATATTTTAATAGGAAATTGGCTTTAATATTCCACAAAGGTAAATGATATGATTAGTTTTCAAGCAATAATACTGAACCCGATATCGGTTGTTGTTCAAGTTCCTGTAATTTTAATGCTTTTAACAAGTTTAGCCAGTCCGTTGAAAACCGACGAATTTCTACTAAATCAGCAGTGGCATCGTACCACAAATTATTTTTAATATAAAGATCGAGCCGTTCACTGAGATTCGCTGTTTGTAACTGCTGTTGTAAATCTGAACTTAATGCCACTCGCTCTATAATTCCCTCGTGAGTTACAAAACCTCCCTCAGATGTTTGAGGGTTGGGGGAGCTACAATTAAGAATTATAGTCCAGCGATATTTAGTATTAATATTAAGAGGATTCTTGTCTTGAGGAAGGGTTATACTAACGAATCCTGGGATTTCAGGAAGTTTGAAATCAGTCCGATAAATTGTTTTTTTCTGATCTAAGTTATAGAGAGAAAAGTTTCCCGATTGAATATCCTGATTTTGATAAGGAATATAAAACCAAAAGGTAGGATGTTGAGAAACGGTTTTTGCTGAAAAATTAGATGTAGTTCCTGGTAACAAAGGAGTGAAAGGTAAGGAAGTCGTTAGTTCATTAGTGCCGCAAGAACTGCGAGTTCCCGCAGGTTCTGAATCTGGATTATCTTTAACTGGCGGTCGTGGTGGGTCAGAAGCAAGCAACAATCTTAGAGGAAGTTGAACTGTTAGAAGGATGACTAAAACAGTAATTTGAATTACGATAAATGCGATCGCTCTGGTAGACTGTATCATGTTAAATCTTCAGACTGGCAACAATTAAACGTCTTGGGATACATTATAATTGATAAATCGCCCAGCCGTTACCACAAATGCTAAAGCTGAAGGAACAAGAGGTAACACAATCCCTATTTTTAATAAGACTAAATAGCAGATTCCACTCCATAAAAATAGGCATAAATTTACCCCAACTAAAATAAATAGGGTTCCATTTATTTGCGGTAATATTTGATAGCGTTTTATGCTGATACTTCCCAGTATACCTCCGATTATAGCACAATTTAAAATACAAAAAAAGTCCCCCCACTGAGGAAAAAATCGCAATAATGGTCTGGAATTTTCAGCAGCACTGAGAAGCTGACTGACCATTTGAGCATGAAGCAATACCCCTCGAATTTCTTGGTTTAAAGGGGTGTTAAATTCATCTTTTACTATTGGGTCGGTTACAGCAATCAGAATAATTTTACCCTTGATCAGATCGGAATTAACCTGACCTTTTAAGAGACTTGTGATCGTAATTTTTTTGGCAATATCTTTAACAGATTTCTGAGAACGATAATTGAGTAATAATTGAAAACCTCTGAGATCTGTTGTTTGGGAGTAAAAACCTTTGTTACTAGATGTTAATGCTTTTAAATGTAAAGAACCTAGAATCCAATGGTATTCTGATCGAAACTCAGGAACAGTATCTAAGTATCTAAGTGCTAGTTGAAAACTCAGGGAATAAAACGCAAGACAAGATGAGTTTTCTGGTGGTTTACTAGCTGATAGATGGCGGCGAACAATGGTATTTTTATCTAACACAACATTAGCAAATCCAAAACGTTCTTTAGGACTTTTAAATGGAGATGCAACTCCATCAGGATTGTCAGGATAAGGAACCACACAAACAGGAATAATATGCTTATTCTGTTGTAAATATTGAATCAATTCCTGTCGCCCTTTTCCGACAGGTTGATCTCGATAGATATCTAAACCAATCACTTGCGGTTGATATTCATTCAGTTTTTTTAAAATCCGAAGTAGGGTTTGATCTTGTAAGGGATATTCGCCATTTAATTGACGAATATCATCTCCAGTGACTTCAACAATTAATATACGGGAATCAGGTTTTTCATGGGGTCTTAGCTGCATTAAACTGTCAAATGCCCACAATTCTATTGGTTCAATGAATCCTTGCGATCGCCCTATCATGATTAATACACTGAAAATCAAACTAACGATAAGTAGCGTTTTTAACCTAAATTTTGGAATTTCTTGACCGAGTTTTTCCCTCAACCAATTCCTGTTAAAAATAGATAGATAGATGCGGTTATAAACTTTTAAATATCCTTGGTATTTAACCACTAATCCTGATAAGCGTAATTCTAGTTGTTCAGGACTATCATTAATTTTAATTTTTCCTTTGATTAAAATTTGTTGATATAGCTTTAATAACTGAAAACTGCCTTCACGTTGACTAAGAATGCGATCGCGGATCACGCGCAAATGGGGTGGTTCATCCTGAGATTCCCAAGTCTTAATTATATAATTTTGCACTAATTTTTTAACGCTATCAGCTTCATGATCTGCTAAAATAAAAGGAGAAGTATCTACAATAATTTGGCATAATTTCTGAGTCAGAAAAGGTTGACCCCCCGTCCAAAATAAGATTTGTTTCAATACCGCTTTAGGATGAGTTGCTTTTCCGACCAATCCTTCAGCTAAAGGTAGAGCTTCATATTCTGTAAAACGACTGAGTTCTATAGCTAGACCAATATTAAAAGGGGTGTGTTTTTTATCTTGAATTAATTCCATTGGGGTTGCGACCCCAAATAAAACAAAAGTGAGTCGTCTATATTCAGGTTTATCAGATCGTTTATTATAGCAATTTCTGATTAAAGCAAAAAACTCGTCTGTCGGAAAATTCAAACTTAAAACGCTATCAATTTCATCAATAAAGATCACAATATTATGGCGAATTTCAATTAACAAAACCTGTTCAATAAATTCACCTAAACGTTGCACGGGAGAAAGATCCTCATGTTCGCGTAACCAACTGCGGCGATTGATTTTTAACTGAAAACCACTGATCAGTTCTTGAATAATTCCCCCATACCATTGTTGTGCATTAATCTCTTGACTACCAATTCCCGCTAACTCGATCTCAGTACAAACTATTCCTTCAGTTTGCAGAGTAAACATAGTACGAACTCTTAGGGAAGATTTACCCGTTTGTCGAGAATTGAGAACATAGCAAAATTCCCCCGATTTTAAAGCATTATATAGGTCAAAATCGGCTTGTCGCTGAATATAAGTCGGAGAATTAGTTGGTAAACTGCCACCTACTCGATAGTGATAATTTGGTGCTGTATTCATCAGGTATCCTCTAAACGATCGCAGAAATATTGATGATATAAATTACAGCGCAGTTTAATTTCATTTTCTTGCCATTTAATTAACCCCATACTATAGAGTTGATAAGATTGTATTGAATCTAATCGCACAGAGGTTTTGGCATCAACCACTTTTTTAAACACCTTGATTAATTCAGGATGTTTTCGCAGATTTAATAAATGTTCTCGGAGATGGTGACTATAAATCCCAGATTCTGTAGCTGCGGTTTGTAACAGTTGGGATAAAGTGATTTCAGGAGAACTTTTAAGATAGGAAATAGCTTGCTGTATTAAATAGGGATGACCTCCTACCATATTTATTAGTTGTTCAACTTCAACAGTATCCAAATCTAAGCTATATTGGTGAGCAAGTTCTTGAATTTGTCCGCTTGAAAATTCGGGTAATTCAATTGATACTCCAACATTAAAGGGGGATTGATTGATGTTAAGTTGAATATAAACATCGGTAGAATGGACAATGACTAATCGAAGTTTCTTCCACAGATTACGAGTTTGAGCTTTTTCATACCAAGACCGCAAAAGTCCAAAAAAATCTTCTCGAACTTCTGGATAAGGAAAAATCCAATCGACATCATCTAAACATAAAGCTAAGGGACTATTAATGTGAGTTAATAAATAGTCTTCAAAATACGTTGTACAACTAACTTTACTCCCCATATCTTCTTCATCCCAATAATCATCTAATTGGGGTGATAATTGTAGCTGCCGACTCACATTTTTACAAAACCAACGCAGGAGTTTATTCAGGTTCATAAAATGGCTTTTATCGGCTAATTTAAAGCTTAAACTGACAGTGCGATAATTTTGGTTGGCTAAATGATCAAATATTTGACTGACAAATCGGGTTTTTCCCATCAAGCTTGGTGCTTTTAAGCGAATCAGGGAACCAGGTTGTGAAATTTTATCATAAAACAACGATTCAATTTGAGGATAGGAGACATAAAAATCACCATTTGTAATATGGTTTTTTTGTTTGTCAATTAAGTAAGATTGCGATCGATTGTCAGAAGTATTTTCTTTCTCAAATCGCTTTTTCAGAACTTCTTTAAAATTAAACTTAGTCACTTTTTCTCCTAAGCCTTGCGTCATTAATTTCCATAGATTCGGAGCTTCATCATTACTAATCGTTGTTCTACTATATTGATTTTGGGCTGCAATTTGATCGTATGTTAAACCCTCCCAACATCCTTCTATGATTTTTTTCTGTATGGGCGATAGATGCCTGTGTATCACTGCAAATACGATTTGCTCAATCTTTTCCAATGCTACTGCTTTGGTTAATTCCATAATAGCTAATTTACCTACAAGTAAGTTCGGTTAGTCTCAATTAAGCCAACTTGACTTAACTTAGCTTAATTTTAAGTCTATTTTGTTATTTATAGCTTCAAAGAAGCATAATCTTAATCTTAACATTTTTTTAAATAGTCTGACTAAGATAACAACTATAGCAATCCTATTTGAGTTGTATTCAAATTGAGGAGAATCTTATGCCTTGTAAAGTTGATGGGAAGGGTCGCCCAAAATGCCATATTACCGCTCATCCAAATCGCCCTCATGATAAATTTTGTGCAACTTGTAATCATCGTTTTACAGAATCATACGATTGGGGAATTCTAGGATTTTTAATTGCCATTTTATTTGCATTTATCATTGTTAGTGGCAATCAAATTCAACAAGGTTCAAATTCAAGACAGGAAATTAAGTACAGAAGCTATGAAAATAGTTTTTTAGTAATAAATAAGAGGAATTTAAAATGAATTGTGATCAAAGTATTAAACTGAATCTGCAATTTTTGGTCAAACTCAATTTAAAGTGAGGTAACATCTTGAACCATGCCAATAATTATGGAATTGATTGTGGAACCACAAACTGGCGGATTTTTCAGTTCAATGGTTCCGATCCATCTCAAGTTCCACAACCTTTATCTCTAACAATTTTCGATTCCGCCCGACATTGTTTACCCACGGCATTATTATTAGATGAAAATCAGAAAATTTTGGCTTGCGGAGAAAGAGCGTATGAAGAAATAACTAACTATGACTTATATAAAAGTGCCAATCTATTTGATGCGTTTAAACTCTGTTTGGGGAACGATCAAACAGTTGAAGCATCTGACCCAAATAAACGTTACACTCATCAAGAAGCATTAAACTATACAGGAAAACTGCTCTCAAAAGTAGTAGAGCGACTCCAAGAGGAAAAACCAAACTGTTTAGCAACTAATAACCAGTTTATTTTTACTCACCCCGTACATTGGGGAATAACCAAAAGTAACGGTGAAATTGAAGGTAAAATTCTGGGTGATTTTGCTCTAACAATTCAAGGTTATTTTCCCGAAAATCTGCACAAGAATATTCGATTTTTGCCGGAACCAGAAGCAGCTTTACTGAGTTTAGTTCAGGCCAAACAATTACAACAATTAACCAATGGATATATTCTAATTGTTGATATTGGAGGGGGGACAACTGATCTAGTCGCAGGACAATTGACATCGGGCGGTTTAGAGGATATTCGCTATTTTGGAAAAGCTTATGGAGGAAATCATTTTGATGAAGCGATCGCTCAGTACATTGCTATTCAATTCGAGTTAAATGAATCTCAACAATTATCATTAGATAGACAATTACGATATTACGGTCGCAAATTCAAGGAGAATCTGAGCCAACAAGCCAGAATTAATTATAATCAGGCTGTGAATTTCCAGGTTTTACTAGCTGACCCCACAGAAAAAAATGTTCTGCGTAAACCAATTAGTTTAACTTGTACAGAGTTTGAGCAAATCGTAACAAAAGGCAAAGAGTATTTGCACGATTCCCTGTTAGTTGCTCTGGAAAAAATGCAGTTAACTCCTGAAAATATTGGTCAAATTATTCTAGTTGGTGGAGGAGCTAGATTATTTATTGTACCCAATATTTTGCGACAAATGTTTGGTAACTCAGTTCCCATTATCTATGGAGATCCTCCAGAATCTACTGTAGCTAGAGGTGCTGCTTTGTGGGGAATGCCAAAACAGCTTCTTAATATCCCCCTATTATCTCAACCTAAAAAGGAAGGAGATGAATATGCAAAAATAGCCAGAGAAAATTTGCGTCAGCAAAAATATCAGCAGGCTATAGAGGGTTTTACGGAAGTTATTCAGGAAAATCCTACAAATGTGCCAGCTTATTTTAACCGAGGTCAAGCTCGTTACCAAAAAGGAGATATTCAAGGTGCAATTAACGATTGGAGTCAGGTGGTAACTATGAATCCTAATGATGCTTACGCTTCTTATCAACTTGGAGTAGCTTTGTTGAAAAAAGAAGATTATCAGGCCGCCGTTATGAATTTTAATCAGGCTTTATCATTGAATCCTCAATTAGCAGATGCTTATTTGGAAAGAGGTATCGCCAAATATTACTTGGGTCAACAAGAGCAAGCAACTAAGGACTTTAACCAAGCTGTACATATTAGTCCTGGAATAGTCCAAATTCGCCTACAAGACTTGAAAAAGAGTCCTAAAAAATGGTTCGGGATACTATCCATCAATTCTGATAAAAGAACATTGGAAGGGTTGATACAGATTTTGGAAACAATACTCGGATATAAAGAACCCAAAACGCCAATTGATAGTTGGGTGGAGTTTATCCAAACAAAATTGCCGCAAGAACCAGAAGTGATTTCGGTAATGACATACAAGGCAGTAGTAGAATTTTTTGTAACTGAACGTCCCAGCTTTTCAGAAATACAAAAAGGAGCTATTTTGCGACAAAAGCATCCTAAAAAACAAGGATTATTTGTTGTGTATCAAGTCTTTCTGGATGGAAACAGCGAATTAGTTTGTCGTCAAGATAACGGCATTCCTTTTGGACGTAAAGTTTTGGTCAAGAATTTTGACGAAGAATTGTCAGATTCTTTCCAAAATAAAGATTTACTTATTTTTGAATAAAGGAGAAATTCAAATGGAGCCAATAAGTCTTTTCTTACTTTTGAAAGGAGCTTTTGCAATTTGGGGTGTAGTTACATTATTGCGAATCACTTTTAAACTAATTGTCAACTGGTTTCGAGAACGCAGATCACTAAAGCAACAGGATAAAAACAACATAGCTTTTACTATCAAGGCTGAAATGGAAGCAGGAAACTATGTGGTTTGTCAAGGAATTTTCAACACTGATAGTGAGGTTATTCTCGATGGTCAAAAACTCAAGTCCAAGGAAATGGATCAAGAATTGATTAATGCTCATAAAAGTGAGCCTTTGGTAATTTATCAATAATTAACGATTAGGGAAGGATGTCTGCCATGTGGTTTCCAATCAAGTTATTTTTCGGTACTGGTGCTTTAGGTGTTTTGTTGCTGGCAGTAATTGTTTTGGCTGCGACGCAGAATAAATCAACACAAAATTTAGAGGTTATTCCTTTAATGACCTATAAATCAGCTATCGAATACTTTGTGACTAATCGCCCTTCATCTCTTACCGTCAAAAAGGCAGCAATGCTCAAGGAAGATCATCCTCAAGGGTATTTAGTATCACAGGTGTTCTTGGATGAAAATAACGAAATTGTTTGTCAGCCTAATGGTATTCCCTATGGACGCAAAGCCATTGTGCAAAGTTTTGATGAAGAACTGGCTGATGCTTTTCGGGGTAAAGATATGATCGTGATGACATAAAGGAGGAGTAAAAACATGGTTGAACCTATCACTACAGCAGCACTAATTGCCTTCGCTGCAAAAGCATTTTTTATTAGTTTAGCAGTAGCAGTAGTTACTGTAATCACATTTAAAATTATTCGCACTTGGTTTGAGAGTCGAAGCAAACTTGTAGAATCTGACAAAAATATTGTTGGTTTTACTCTTAAGGAAAAGTTGGAAAATGGTGATTATACAGTCTATCAGGGTATGTTTAACAAACAAGAAGGAGCAATATTAGAGGGTAAAACAATTCAAGGGAAGCAAATAGATTCAGAACTTGAAAACATTCACGGTGGCAAAGCTGTCGTAATTTACGAATAATTCAAATTTATACAGGAGGTTTTTTTATGCACCCAGTGAAAATTAATGATCAAGGTATCCAAGAGATTATCCATTCTATTGTGGCAATAGCTAAAATGTTTTTTGATGCTGTTGTGGCAAATTTTACAAGGACGATTACTTTTCAGGAAGTCATCAAATGGTTTCACGAGCATCAAAAGTTAAAGTTGGCTAAAAAGGATAATCTTGCGTTTACACTGCTTAATACTACTGAAGACGGCCAATATGCTGTCTGTCAAGGTATTTTTAACCAGCGTCAAGGTGAAATTATTGCTGGCGAAAAACTTCAGGGACAAAAAATAGACCCAGAACTTTTAGCCGTTCATCAAGGAAAAGCTTTGGTTATTTACGAGTAGGAAACTAATTTAGTTTAGAGGATTAAAGGCTTATGGACGGTTGGATTAAACTTATAGGTTGGGCTGTAGTTGGTATTGGTACTGCTATAGCTGTAGCTGCGGTTATTAAATACTTAACTTATGACAGAGTATTAGGTTGGTTTCAGGAACGAGAACCGCTTTTGGAAGCAGACCGCGATCGCATAGGAGTTTCAATACTGAAACATTTATCCAATGGCAATTATGGAGTAATTAATAACATTTTTGACACGGTAACAGAGGAGGTCATTGAACAGGAATCTTTTGAAGCACGAAATGTTGATGAGCAAATTAAACGAGCTCATCAAGAAAATGGCTATGTAATTTACACACTTAGTTAGCAGTTAAACTGGAAGGAAATTAAATCATCATGGCTAATTTAGTAATTCGGGGAATGCCTCAAGGGATATCTGAAACAACAGCAGCAGTCTGTCGTTCAAGGTTACTCAGAGATGTAGGAGATATGCTTACTGAAACTGGTCTGAAAGATGTGGAAATTACTGTTACTACATCTCCAAATAGTAATTCCTCACCTAAACAAGTAGGAAATAATCGTTCTGATAGTAATGAGGAAGGAAAAGAATTTTCTGTTGAAAAATTAGCAGAAAAATATGAGTCAGATCAGCCTTTATACAAATTTGACCAATTAGTTGTCGGAGACGATCTACGAGAAGATTTACTTTCAGCAATTGACTTAATTCGAGTTGAACCAAAAGTATTTGATGAATGGGGGCTAAGAATTATTGAACCTTTCCCCCGCACTGCGCTTAATTTTCACGGAGCCCCTGGTACAGGTAAAACTCTAGCGGCTCATGCGATCGCTAATAAATTAGATAAGAAGATTCTCTTAGCCAGCTACGCTGCAATTGAAAGTCCGCTTCTAGGAGTAGGAACTAAAAATTTAGAAGCCGTTTTTTATGCAGCTTCCCGTGACAATGCAGTTCTTTTTCTGGATGAAGCTGATTCTTTACTTTCTAAAAGAATCACCAGTGTTTCACAAGGCTCTGAACGGGCGGCTAATGCCATGTGTAGCCAATTACTTATTTGTTTAGAGAAGTTTCATGGAGTTGTAATTTTTGCCACAAATCTTGTTGAAAATTATGATAGAGCCTTTGAAACTAGAGTCCGACACATTCAGTTTCCTATGCCAAATACAGAAGCTAGAGCAGTTATTTGGAGAAAGCATTTGCCAGGAAAATTGCCTCTGGCTGCTAATGTTTCCATTGAAAATCTTGCCGAAATAGAAGATGTTTGTGGCCGGGATATTAAGAATGCAGTGATTGACGCAGCTATAAGAACAGCACGCAATAACAAAGAGTGTGTTGAAATGCAGGAATTAGTAGAAGCCGTAAATCGAATCAAATCCGCGCGAATTTCTGTTTCGGGAAATAGTCGAAAACTCACTCCTGAAGAAGAAGCAAAAGTGAAAGAAAAATTAAAAGAAGCATTATCAAAACAGGAAAATGCTTCAAACCAAGAAAATAATGGTTCTTCGGAAAAAAGTTGACGATATTTGTACTTTTGTGCAATTGCCAAAAAGGAATCAAACCGATGTCAGATCGCAATGCCATACAATTAAGCACCACTCAACCTCCGTCTTCGGCTATTGAACAAGCCGATGAAATGTCTCTGTCACTGCTGTTTAGTTTAGGACGCTATTACTTAGATGCTCCGATTAGTCCTAACATCTGGAAGATCAATACACCAACAACTCAATTAGAAGCACCAAATTTTCTCTTGCTCGAACAGGTAGGTAATCCTGTAGGTAGTGCTACCCAACAACCGTTAACAGCCTTGCAAACAGCCTTATCAGCTTGTCATGCACCTGGACAATATTCCCTAATTTTTATTGTCACCAGTGACGGAATCCAAAATCGCATCTATTTTGGCGTGCGTGGTCATAGTCCCACTAACCGTTCCTACGAATTTGTAGAAAACCTAGGGAATTTTCTCCAAGGAAACTGGCCAGGAACTAGGCTCAGACGATGCAATAACCAAGAATCACCTCTGATCACTAGCTTGCCTAAACTGGATTATGCTGTTGCGCTCACAGGTGTCCCGTCTCTCAAACCTGGGGATGGACAAGGCTACCCACAAACTTTAGATCGTCTCATGCGGGGAATGAGAGGGAAAAAGTTTGCGTATGTTGTCATTGCTGAACCTGTTAACAGAACCGAAGTTGATGAGGTAATTTATCAGTGTCGCAATTTACTAGGTTTGGTACATTCTCTGACTAAAATGAACCTTTCCTTAGCAGAGACAGAGGGAACCACTGAAGGTACCAATACTGGTCATAATACGGGAACAAGTACCAGTGGCATGAACACAGATTTAACCATGAGTTTATTACTAGGAGCAAACGGATTAGCCGAAATTTTTCCTCCCGCTGGATTATTGGCAGCTTTTGCGTCAATGGGTTTACCTTTTTTAAGTTCCAAGTTGGGGTGGCAAAAAACAAAATCAAATAGTGAAAATACCAGTTGGGGTAATAGCTTCAGCAAGAATTTTAATCTCTCTCGCACAATCGGTCAAGAGCATATTAACGCCCACGCTCAAGCCGTAGAAGCTCAATTACAAAGATATACAACTCGTTTTGAACAGTCGGGGAATATGGGCTGTTGGAATGTAGGTACTTACTTACTAGCTCACGACCCAATAACAGCCCAACAAGGGGCAACTCAATTAACATCACTATTGAATGGTGAAAAAAGTTGCTTTGAGCCGATGCGACTGCACGATCTTGAGCCAGTTTGGGGAAATGGGGTACAAACTGCTCTGAGTGACTTGAGACAACCAGAGATAGAAATATCTGTGGGTAAGAAAAAAGATGTACAACATCCACTAGGAAATTTATTTAATGGCTTGACAACTCCTTTAAATACAGAAGAATTAGCATTATTAGTTAATCTTCCGCGTCAGGAAGTACCCGGAGTCAGGGTAATGCCAACAGCTAGTTTTAGTCTGAATCCCCCTGTGACTTCAGAGGCGGCGGAAATTGACTTAGGAAATTTATTAGATGGAGGAGAGCCGACACCTTTAAAATATAAATTATCCTTGAAAAGCTTGACAAAACATACTTTGGTAACAGGAATTAATGGAAGTGGAAAATCAACAACTTGTTTTAAAATTATCCGCGAAATGCTCAGGTTGAAAATTCCTTTTTTAGTAATTGAACCTGCTAAGACTGAGTATGTAGAATGGGCGATCGCACACAATCAAAAATTACCCCCTGATAGTCCTGAGAGAATTGCCATTTATATGCCTGGTGAACATTCTGCTCAAAAAACCAAAGAATTAGAGCCATTAATTCTCAATCCTTTTGATATCATTTGGTTAGGGTCAGAAGAAATTCCCCAAGTTTTAGCTCATATAGATCGGTTAAAATCGATCTTTAATGCTTCCTTCCCTATGCAGGAAGTTTTACCAGTGCTATTAGAGGAAGTTCTGTTTGCTACTTATAGAAAACCTTTTGATTGGATGGGCGATCATGAACCAGAATTTAGTACACTCCGTCCAACTTTAACACAGATGTTGGATAAAATTAGACCTGTAATTAAGGGAAAAGGTTATGAAGAAAAAATTGCCGATAATTTAATCGCGGCTTTAACCACGAGGATTCAAAGTTTGCGTCAAGGTTGGAAAAAAAAGTTATTTGACCAACCTCAATCTACTCCTTGGTCAAATTTATTTGATCGTCCGGCGGTGGTTAATATTTCTTACTTGGGAGATGATGCAGACAAATCGTTTACGATGGCTTTAATTCTGCAATTTCTGTATGAATATCGACAAGCGCAACGAGATTCACCCAGTTTTAATCAAGCATCAGTAGGTTCATTATCTCATTTACTAATTATTGAAGAAGCCCATAGAATTATGTTGCGAACAGGTCAAGCCACAATGGAGCAAGCTAATCCTCAAGCTAAAGTCGCGGAGATGTTTTCTAATATTCTTTCAGAAATTAGAGCTTACGGACAAGGTTTATTAGTTGTCGATCAAATTCCATCTCGACTGATACCTGATGCGATTAAAAATACTAATTTAAAAATAGTACATCGCTTGGTAGCAGCCGATGATCGGCAAACTATGGGGGATTGTATGGGGTTAAATCCTGAACAATCTGCAATTATTAATCGTTTACGTCCTGGACAAGCGATCGCTTATGGTGACTTAGACGATGCTGCTGCTTGGATACAAATAACAACATAGGAGGCAAAATGATCCGACCAAGAAATCTACTTAAAACCGCTCGCAAAGTTGCTGGAAAGGCCGGAAAAGTGGCTGTATCTGCTGTACAGACTACGGGAAACGTGGCTTTAGGGGCCGGAAAAGTGGCTGTATCTGCTGTACAGACTACGGGAAACGTGGCTTTAGGGGCCGGAAAAGTGGCTGTATCTGTTTTACAAACTCTTGATCAAACTGCCAAAACCTCAATTATTGCCAGCATTCCTCAAGAAATTAAACAGGCTATTAAGCAAGGTAAAATGTTAATTCCCAGACCCCTAATAAGAACTGCTCTGCGGGAATATTTTTTGCAGCAAAAAGTAACGCTAGTTGATCTATCCTTAAAACAGAATCAGTGCTTAATTTTCGCGACGACAAAAAAGCGAGGAGCAACAATTAAAATTAAAGTTGCTGTCGATATTGAAGAAATCGAAGTTAAGCAATCAGAACCTCAAGAAACGCAAGTAAACCCGCCAGAAATATACCTCAAGTTAGTCGTTGTGGAACCCTTGAATATTTCTGGTGAGGGGCTTTTGGGAACAACTTTTGTGTGGATAGTCGAAAAAATTGGGCGCGGTATTTTTGCGATCGATCCTGTCCCTGAAAACCTTAGAGGTTTTCGGTTAGCAGGTAATATCATCAGCATACCTATTAAAGCACTCAATCTTACCAAAGATCAACAAAATTACCTGAAATATGTAGAATATGTAAAAGAGGTAAGATTTGTTGATAACGCTGTAGAGTTAACATTAAATACTCCTCAGTGGGTGTTACAAATGTTGACGGAAGAAGAACAATTACCATCTGTTTAATCTTATCATTTAATCAGGAAAAAACCATGAAAACACTAAAAATTGTCAATTATCAAAAACACGCGATCGCGCAAGTTAACTGGGAATCTCCAGACAAATTAACCGTTCAAATTTTTGATCCCGCCAGCGAAATTGAGCTAAATGCTATTATAGAGCGTTCAAAACAAACAGGTATACCCTATCGAACAGGAGGAGAAAAAGATGCCAATCTAATGATAGATGAACAACAGGCGATTGGGCCAAACCATGAGAATTTTCTGGAAGCGTTATCGGGAATTATCGGGCAACTTAAATTCGGCGGTCAGAGAGTTTTTGGTTTGATTCAGCAATAGTTATTTTCGATTATCAACAACATTAAGGAGAAAAATCCATGAATAATTTAGAATCTTTTTCCCCAGAAAAGTTCAGCAGAGAAATTAGCACTCAAACTGAACTAATTAACCAAACTGAAGTCAGCAAATTTGAACTCAGCAACCTTGCCTCAACTGAAGACATTGCTGAGTACATTAAAGAGACAATACCTCAATCTCATTTAGAAAACTGTTCAGCTATTCGTTATGAGCCCGTACCTAATGAACTTTATCCTAATGCTAAAGGCACTTTTGAACGGGATACTCATCAAATTTGTATTTGGGGTGAACAATTTGCCGGGCCTCAAGAATTGATTGCTACGATGACTCACGAAATTGGTCATAATGTTCATGAAAATATCATCGTAAACAATCCAGAGATTGCTAACAAGTGGTCTGATTTACACCAGCAAAGTTTAGCAACTTATCAAGAAGATGGTTTTGGTTTTGTCACAGATTATGCACGCACAAGCCAATATGAGGATTTTGCTGATAGTTACTTGACTTACATTGGCGATCCAGAAAAACTTCAGTTTTATAACCCAGATAAGTATGAGTTTATGAAAGAAAATGTGTTTGCTGGAGAGGAATATCCCCCCCGTTTACTAGGCGGATACTACATTAAAGATGATGGAAGCTATGACTGGAATCTCTTTAATGAACAGGGAGAACCTAATGTGCTTTTCTGCTGCGACTGTAATAACTATTGCAGTTACGATCCTAATGGTTGTAGTCCGTAGTTTTGTGATAAAAACCAGGTGGATTTTAACAACCTGGTTTTTCTAGTATTTCCTATCCAAAAAACAAACAATTCCTGGGTAATTATGAATAACAATTTTTTAACAGACAACCACTTTCTTCAACAACAAATCAAAAGATGCGAGCGGAATATTCTGATTAGCAACATTGGCTTATTGCTAATCCCTACTGCTATCTTTATGATAGGAGCTAGATATTGGTATAACTTTATTTTCGGCCCTTTTCCCCTGACGGTAGCGCAACTCCAACAAATTTAAGAGCCATCGCAATCACTTAAATATTTTGTGACTGTTACGGGAGACAAATCTTTTGATACGGGATTTGAACAACTAAAGAGGAAGTCAAGAAAATTATGATATAAATTATAGAGCGTATTCCTGGGGTAATAGTTGGCTATAGTGACGATTTACAAAAAATTTGGCAAAAAGATAGGGCATCATTTTTAGCAATGATACAGCAACGACGTGAGCAAATTAGAAAGTGAATAAAGGATTTTAATAATGGCAATTAAACTAAGCTTAAGTGTAAATAATCTCACAGATTTTTCAATTTATGAAGAAGCCAGTCAGCCGATCAGAAATAATGGTAAGTTACCTTTTGTAGAAATTCTATGGGATAATTATTGTCACTTAGCACCTGAGAAGATAGTTGAATATCTATCAATTTTTAGCGATCGCATTGCTTTTCATATCATGTGGTCAAGATTTCTCGACCGGGATTCAGAACAATTTGAAGAATTTCTGCACCACCTCAAATCACATGTAGATGTTATTCAACCTCTTTATATCTCCGATCATATTTGTACTTTTCATCAAGGTAATGTTTATGTCAAATCAGGATTAGAATTTAACTATGAAAATCCCGAATATGTTTGGCGGAGAATAGATCGCTATCAAAATTATATCGGACGACAAATCCTCCTAGAAAATTTTGCCTCTATGACATCAGAAGGTTACAAACAAATAGAGTTTTTTGAGACAATGGTAACTCAAACAGGATGTGGTATTTTCTTTGACATCTCTAATGCGAGAGTGGCAGAATACAATGGATTTACACCTTTAATAGATTGGATCGATTTATTAAAAGGAATGCCAGAATTACGCTGTCATGTCGGTGGTTATGAATATAATTCTAATTTTAATTATTATCGAGATAGTCATGGTGACGATATATCAGCACAAACATTGTTAGATATTGAAAATGTAGTATCTAGTTTAGATGTTAAGAGCATTTGTTATGAGAGAGAACATCACAAAATTAGTCATAAAATGGCTCAAGATCTGGCAAAAATAGCTAGTATAGGCAGGTAAATAAAATGAGTGAATTACCATCAGTAAATCTTGCAAACGAATTGTATATGGCAGATGTATCAGCAAATAGTCCTCTACCAAAGCATTATATCTGGCAATCTCCTTTACTATTGCCTCAAGATTTAAGTGATTTTCAAGAATTTGATCAGCGAGTCAAACAAGCTGGAATCCTTTGGTTGAAGAATGATGATCTGCGTCCTTATAATTTACTGATTGTAACTCATAGAACAGCCTGGATTTCTTACTTATTTCAACGCGCACAAATTCCTAATCAAGTCCCAACCATAGCAGGGCCAATATACCGTAGGTTAGTAAGGAAAGGTATTGTTCTACCACCCTATCCTCTGCTTTATCAAGAATATCAGGCAGCCCGGGATCTCAACAAATCGATAGTTCAAAATAATCAATAATAGTTACAGCAAGGGAACCTTATACCTTAGCTTAAATTAATTCAAATTTAATCTTTCAAACCAAATCCGCCAACAAATCCGTGACTTCCCCCTGCTGATTTTTCCGATTATCGTCATAAATCATCAACGTATTCAAATCTGAATGACGGCTCAATTTCTGCACCTTCCGCACATCCCCATTGGTTGCTTCTAATGCCGCTGTTATCCCCGAATGACGAATCCGGTGAGGCGATAACGGTTTATTAATTCCCGCTTCTCTGGCAATTTGACTGACAATCTTATAAACCCCCGTCCCCGTCAGCCGATGTCCATAACTCGCTCTATCCAAGGCAATAAACAATGGTTTAGACCGTTTTAATTCTCGTCTAGCTACCAACCAATCTTGCAAAGCTTCCACCGTCGGCTTCGATAACGTTACCGCTTCCTTCTGTGTTCCCTTCCCCTTACCCAAAATCTTGAGTGTCTTCCCCTCCAAATCCAAATCCTCAAGATTGGCTTGGCACACCTCCTCCCGCCGTAGGACATTATCCCATAACAACCTTAATAACGCATAATCTCGTTTGCCCTTAACTGTACGACGATTGGGAATTTGCAACATCCTCTTAAACGCCACCGGGGGAATTCCTGTGGTATCCCGATAAGTCTTAACTTTCTCACCCTTTAATTCTGCCAACGTCCAAGCACATTGTCCAATCCGATAAGCAAATGCAACCAACGCTTTAATCGCGGCTAAACGTCGATTCACCGTTGCTTCTGATAACTTTTTAGATAACAATTGTTGCTTATAACCTAATACCAAACTTAAAGCTTGTTCCTTGGATAACTGTAAAAACTCAATCACTAACTCGGCGGTGGGTTCTTGATGAGCTACTGCCCAAAAGAAATCCTTTAAATCCCGATGATAAGCTTTCCGGGTATTCTCCGAACGCTTTGTGGCTAACAAATCCTCCATCACATTACGTTCAGTTAATGTCCCAGCAACAAAAGCTGGAACAATTTCAACAGCAGAATTAGAAGGGAGGGTGTTCATAGGGATTATAGAGTGCGAAGTTCGGGGTGCGGAGTGCGATTTAGATAGAGTTAAGGAAGACAAAAATAGTATGTAGGTTTGATTTTATCCCAATAGGAGGTTGATAAAAGCAGTCTATTATTAAAATATTAACGCACTCCGCACGTGAAAAAGTAAGCGTCAGAGAATGTGCATTATCTTAACCTACCTCTCCCTAATCATTATTACGCAAGCAACACAGCTTTCATCTTCTGGCGAAGGCTGTTTTCACCACACCGCGAAATCAAGCACCCGGAAGCGGAGTTAACGTTAAAACTTTTTCCAAATATTCCAGATACAGCAGTTGTCGAGGCGTAAATTCTACACGCTGTTGCAACACATCCAGCAAGGCGATTTCCAGTTCATCTAAGTCTAAACTTCGCAGTCGCAGCACTTGGGAAGCGACCTGTAATAATTCATCACTAGGCTCATCAATTTCTACTAAATCTCGACTGTAAAATTGCAGCATTTCACTGCCTAAGTTCAGCACAATTAACCCAGAAGTTCCTGTGCCTTCCACCCTTCCCCAATACCCATTCCAGCGATTGTCCGAGGGAGCAAAGGTTAAGTTCGGGTCAATGTTGACAACGGCAAAGTCGCCCGATACAAATAAGCGGGGGTCATCAAGACTGGCTTCTTCGGCTAGCAGTAGGGCAGCTTCTTTGGGAGTCCGAGCAGCACCTGTGGCAATTAAATCTAAGATTTGTTTTTGTTGTTTTCGAGGCAGTTTCAGTAAGGAATAAGCCGCTTGAATACTGACGGTGTTGAGAATTGAACGCCAAGCATCAGCCCATTCTTCGTTTCCGGCTTTGATTTCCCAATCAATCTGAGCCACGACTTTAGCCGCTTTAGTGTAAGTGACACCCGAACCCAAACCCACCTTAGCAGCAACTAAATCACGGGTGGTTCCCTTCCTACCTTCTGAAAATATATCCATAAGGTTGTCGGGTTCATCAATTTTCAGTCCGGCTTCCTGGCGTTGTTTGGCGCGCGCCGATTCGATTTCTTTCCAAGAGTTGGCTTCTCGAACTTTCTGTTCCCGGGTTTTGGGTCGGGCGAGATTTTCACTCAGGAGGGCTTCGAGTTCACAGAGTCGGTTGGGAAAGGCTCGAATTTCAACGGGAATGGCGCTCCACTTTAATTGTAGGGCAGCTTGCCAGCGTCGATGACCACTAACAATAATCTGTTTTGGGGTGATGAGAATGGGGTTAATCCAATTGGACAATTGAATTTGTTCGACCAATTCCTCGATGTTCATCCGACCATATATTTTCAGGTAGCGGGGATGGGGTTTGAGGAGTTTGGGGTCTACGGTTGTTAGGGTAGGGAGGGCATCGGGTAGAGAGGACAAGCGGGATAGTTTGTTGACAGTTTAATGATTTGGGATTAAGTATACTCGCCATTTTAAGCGATCGCTTCACTGAACGAAATGAATCAAGGAGACAGTTTTTACTTAGATGTTAGATTGGCTATAAACTGCACTCTTTCTCGCTGAATATTTTTAATCATGCCATTAGAAACCCTACGCGAAATCTCCTTAAATTACTATCTGATTGCCTTTGATGCCCAAGGCAACGAACGTACCGAACCCAATGGATTATTAAGCCAACAATTGGCTGCTCTCCTAAGTCATGAACCGATTACGGATGTCTTTATCTTCAGTCATGGATGGTTAGGTGACATTCCCTCTGCTAAAAACCAGTACAACAACTGGATTAAAGCAATGGCATCTCAACACGCAGACCAAAAAAACATTCAACAACACCGTTTGCAAACTACAGGACGCAACTTTCGCCCGTTATTAATTGGCTTGCACTGGCCCAGTAAGCCTTGGGGAGACGAAGAATTTAGCCGTTCCCCTGCATCCTTCAGCCCTCAAACCCCGATTTCCCTAGAAGCGTTAATAGAACGCTACACCCAACGGCTTGCCGATACCTCAAAAGTCAGACAAGCCTTACAAACGATTTTTACCACAGCCACCCAAATCCTCAATCCTCCCCAACTCCCGCAACAAGTCCGAGATGCCTACGAAGTCCTCAATCAAGAAACCGCATTAGGCAGCGAAGGAGAAGGGGCAGCACCGGGAGATGACCGAGAATCCTTTGATGCCGAGATGATTTTTGAGAGTGCCGAAGAAGAAGCCAGTCGTTCGGCTGAGTTAAACTTAGACGGACTGTTAGCGCCCCTGAGAACTTTATCTTTTTGGAAAATGAAAGACCGCGCCCGACAATTTGGGGAAACTGGGGGATTTAGGCTGCTGAACACTCTTCAAGAAAGTGCGAAACCCGATGTGCGATTTCACCTCATGGGTCACAGTTTCGGATGTATTGTCGTATCCAGCGCCCTCGTTGGCCCAAAAGAACAAAATGCCCTGATTCGACCGATTGATTCTTTAGTTTTAGTCCAAGGTGCATTATCCCTCTGGTCATACTGTTCTGAAATTCCCCTTGCCCCCGGACGTAAGGGCTATTTCTCTCGATTAATCACAGAAAAACGAGTTGCAGGGCCTATTATCACTACCCGTTCCCAATATGACACCGCAGTTGGCACAATGTATCCGATTGGCGCAGGAATTCGTCGTCAAATTGATTTTGTTCCAGGGGAACTGCCGAAATATGGGGGAGTGGGTACCTTTGGAGCGCAGGGGCCAGGTTTAGAATTAGTTGAAATGGAAATGTTACCTTTAGATCAGTCTTATTCCTTTAAAACAGGCAGCATTTACAACTTAGACGGTAGCCTTTTCATCTGTGAAATGGACGGCAGTGGAGGTGCCCATAATGATATTGCCAAACCCGAAGTTGCCCATGCTGTTTGGGAAGCGGCGATTTGATGTTAGTTGACGGTTGACTGTTGACGGTTGACTGTTAATTGCCTATTGCCCATTCCCTATTCCCTGTGCTTTAACTGCGAATTGCGAACTGCTTAATATGGATATTTTTGAGATTACGATTCAACGTCAATCTAAATCTGGCAACTGGCCTATTGTTGTGGAACAAACCTCCAAGGGTGGGCAACTTCCTCGTCGCCTAGATAGCCAACTCTACTTGAGTCAGGATGATTTGAATCGTCTTCATCTGTTGCAATTCCAAGCGCAAGCTTACGGCACACTGCTGGGGAAAGCTTTATTTCAAGAGCAAATCCGAGATGCTTTTGTGCAAGCGATTAGCAACAGTCCCAAAGGGTTACGGGTGCTGCTCTTTGTTGAAGATGAAGATATCAAAATCCTTTACTGGCAAAGGCTTTGCGCTCCCCTTGAGGGGGACTGGCAGTTTTTAGCACTGCATCAAAGGTTTCCCTTTTCCCTCTATCTCCCCAGCAGTACAGATCGCTATTTTCCCCCGATAGGGAAGCGAGATTTAAGGGCTATTATTGTTGTTGCCAGTCCCCAGGATTTAGAACGTTACAGCCTACATCCTTTTAATGTTCAAGCAACAGTAGAAAGTGTCAAAACGGCATTAGGTAATATACCTTGCGATGTTTTAGCTTTTGCTGAGAATAGTATTAATATACCTACTTTAGATAACTTTTGTCAGCAGTTAACCCAGCAACATTACACCCTACTTCATATCGTTTGTCATGGCAAGTTTATTAACGGAGATACTTCTCTATTTTGGTCAACACCGGATAATCAGGTTCACCGTTTCACAGCCTCAGAATTCCTAGACCGACTCAAACATTTGCGAGGCAGCAACGCTTTACCCTATTTTGCTTTTTTGTCTACCTGTGAAAGTGCAACTCCCGAAGCTGAAGCGGGTTTGGGCGGGTTAGGACAACGTTTAGTTAGGGAGTTGGGAATGCCTGCGGTGGTAGCAATGACCCAGAAAATTTCTATTAACACAGCTTCAAAATTAGCTCATGAATTTTATCAACGATTAAAACTGCATGGGGAAGTTGATCTAGCTTTAGTGGAAGCAACAACAACTTTAGCACAACAAACTGATATTTTAGTTCCGGCTTTATTTACTCGATTAAGAGGACAACCTTTATTTAGTGAAACCTTAGACCGAGAGTTAACTAATGAGGAAATTCGATATGGTTTAATTAGGTTGCAGCCTTTGTTGAAAGAGCGATCACCAATTTTACTCCCCCAATTTGAAGAACTACAAAACCAACTTCAAATAACAATAGAAACCGAACCCCAATTCTTGATTTCATCCGCCCAGCAAGAACGCCAACAAGCATTAACAGAACTCAATAGCTTATGTTACCAAGTTCTCAATATTAGCTTTAATGCCTTGGCTTTTGATCTAGCAATTCCAACCTATGATAGTCGCTGTCCATTTCAAGGATTATATGCTTTTAAAATAGAAGATCAGGAGTTCTTTTTTGGCCGAGAACTGTTAATAGAAAACTTAAAAAAACGGTTAACTGAACATCCTTTTTTAGCGGTTGTTGGAAATTCCGGTTCTGGCAAATCTTCCTTAGTTTTAGCTGGATTAATCCCCAGCTTACAGAAACAACAAACTGATCTAAAACTTGCTTACTTAACCCCAAAAAGTGATCCGATTGCCCAATTGAATGCCAGTCTGTCTCAAGTTCAAGACTCATCGTTTATAATAGTAGTAGATCAGTTTGAAGAACTGTTTACTCTGTGCAAAGATGAAATCCAGCGAGTCAATTTTATACAAGAATTAGTGAAATTCTCCCAAACCCAGAAGATTGTCGTGACACTACGCGCTGACTTCTGGGGTGAATGTGCCATCTATTCCGAGTTGCGACAGTTGATGGAAACTCATCAATCTTTGATTCCGCCTTTGAATACAGAGGAATTGGGGCGAGTAATAGAACAACAAGCGACCCAAGTGAGATTACGATTTGAGGCGGGATTGAGGGATTTAATGCTGCAAGATGTAGCAGGAGAACCCGGGGCGATGCCGTTGTTACAACACGCTTTATGGCAGTTGTGGAGGCGACGACATGGGCGCTGGCTTGTCTGTGACGAATATCAGGAGATTGGAAAAGTGCAAGAAGCGATCGCAAAAACAGCAGATGATTTTTATGATAAATTGTCACCTCAAGAGCAAGAGCAAGTTAGGAATATTTTTATCCGTCTGACTCGCTTAGATGATAGTTTTGTCCGAAGTGAACAACATCGAGATACAAGGCGACGGGTATTGATGGGGGAGTTAGTACCATTAGGCAGTGATGCAGCTAATATTAAAGATTTAGTGCGACGCTTGGCAGATGAACGGTTAGTTGTCACCAGTGTGGATGGGGTGACGGGACGAGAGGAAGTGGAAGTTGTCCATGAGGCGTTGATTCAGTATTGGAGTCGGTTACAGGAATGGTTAAATCAAGATCGCCAGAATCTGCAACTACGCGAACGCATTCGTCAGCAGGCGTTAGATTGGCAGCCGGAACCTAAAGATGAGCTATTGTTGCTTCAGGGTGGGCGTTTAGAAGATGCGATCGCTGTTTATAAGCATCAACCGTCGTTTTTTAATCAACTCGAAGATGGCTATATTAAAGGGTGTTTAACGTTAAGGGAAAGAAAGCGTCGCCAAGAAGTTAACCGACTGCGTAAATGGGTGGCGGCGTTGAGTGTTTCGTTAGTTGTGGCAGTT